>Ga0155080_104_pt1 | contig 138097 bp, 139 predicted proteins | sample RifCSPhighO2_01_FD_106048 | JGI IMG/M metagenome (GOLD analysis project Ga0155080, IMG submission 106048) | Phenylobacterium sp. RIFCSPHIGHO2_01_FULL_69_31 | reverse complement strand
CGGACGCCCGCCATGTTCGAGGCGTTGGCGTAGAGCCGCTCGGCTTCTGAGAAGCTGACGCCGAACTTGTTATCGGCCTTGCCGGTGGAGATCTTGGCATGGCCGCCGGCCTCCACGTCGGGGTTCACGCGGATCGCCACGGTGGCGCGCCGGCCCATCTCCTGCGCCACCCGGTTGACCAGGTGCAGCTCAGGCTCGGACTCGACGTTGATCTCGGCGACCCCGGTCTCGACGGCGAAGGCGACCTCGCCCTCGGTCTTGCCCACGCCGGAGAAGACGATGCGCTCGGGCGGCACGCCGGCGGCCAGGGCCCGGCGGATTTCGCCCTCCGAGACCACGTCCGCGCCGGCGCCCAGGTTCGCCAGGGTGCGCAGCACGGCGACGTTGGAATTGGCCTTCACGGCGAAAGCGATCAGCGGATCGTTCAGCCCGGCGCCGGTCAGGGCGTCGCGCAGGACGGTGTAGTGCCGCTCCAGCGTGGCCGACGAATAGACATAGACCGGCGTCCCCACCGCCTCGGCGATGCGGGAGAGGGGAACGCCTTCACACGCGAGCTCGCCCTCCAGAAGCTCGAAGTGGTTCATCGCGGATTGGAATAGGGGTCGGGCAGGGCGCTTGGCGGGGCCACCTGGCCGGGGCCGCGGTTGGTGCCGGGGATCGGCAGGGTACGCGGCGGGGCCGGGTCGGTCGACCGGTCGCGCGGGTCGACGGTGTCCACCGGCCGGCTGGGGTCCTGCTGGCGCTGGGCTTCGTCGGCGTCGCGGGTGCGGTTGCGCTCGGCGCCGAACAGCGGGCCGGGGCGCTCCAGCTGGCCCACCTTGCCGCAGCCGGCGAGGCCCGCCGTCGCCAGGATCAGGGCGCTCAGCGCCATTAGACGACGGCTCATGCCAGGGCTTCCTTCCAACGCTTGATCTGCGCCCGGACCTGGTCCGGCGCGGTTCCACCATAACTCCGGCGGCTGGCGACCGAGGCCTCGGGAGTCAGCACATCGTAGATGGACGCGGTGATCCGTCCATCCAAGGCCTGCAGATCGGCCAGCGGCAGGTCGGACAGGCCGACGCCGAGCTGCTCGGCCTTCTTCACCGCGGCGCCGGTCACGTGATGGGCGTCGCGGAACGGCAGGTCCAGCTCGCGCACCAGCCAGTCGGCCAGGTCGGTTGCGGTGGAGAAGCCCGCGCCCGCCGCGGCGGCCATCTTCTCGCGCACCGGCTCCAGGTCGGCGACCATGCCGGCCATGGCGCGAAGGCTGAGCTCCAGGGCGTCGAAGGCCTCGAAGGTGGGGACCTTGTCCTCCTGCATGTCCTTCGAATAGGTCAGCGGCAGCCCCTTCATCACCACGGTGAGCTGGGTGAACGAGCCCAGCAGGCGGCCGACCTTGGCGCGCACCAGTTCGGCGGCGTCTGGGTTCTTCTTCTGCGGCATGATCGACGAGCCGGTGGTGAAGGCGTCGGAGAGCTTGATGAAGCCGAACTGCGGCGTCATCCAGATCACGATCTCCTCGGCTAGGCGCGACAGGTGCGTGGCGCAGATGGTGGCGGCGGCCAGGCTCTCCAGGGCGAAGTCGCGGTCGGCGACGCTGTCCAGGGAGTTGGCGGTGGGCCGCTCGAAGCCCAGGGCGTTGGCGGTCATCTGCCGGTCGATGGGGAAGGGGGAGCCTGCCAGGGCGGCGGCGCCGAGCGGGCTTTCGTTCATCCGCGCCCGAGCATCGGCGAACCGGGCGGCGTCGCGCCCGAACATCTCCACATAGGCCATCAGGTGGTGGCCGAAGGTCACCGGCTGGGCCGGCTGCAGGTGGGTGAAGCCCGGCATCACGGCGTCGGCGTGGGCCTCGGCCTTGGCCAGCAGGGCGCCTTGAAGCGCCTTGATCTGCGCGGCGGTCCGGTCGCAGGCGTCCCGCACCCACATGCGGAAGTCCAGCGCCACCTGGTCGTTGCGCGAGCGGGCGGTGTGCAGCCGGCCCGCGGCCGGGCCGATCAGCTCGCGCAGCCGCGCCTCCACGTTCATGTGGATGTCTTCGTATTCGTCCCGGAAGGGGAAGGTCCCGGCCTCGATCTCGGCTGCGATGGTCTGAAGGCCGCCCTGGATCGCCGCCTCGTCCTCGCTTGTAATCACGCCCGCGGTGCGCAACATCGCGGCGTGCGCGCGGGACCCGGCAAGGTCCTGGGCCGCAAGCCGCTTGTCGAAGCCGATGGAGACGTTGATCGCCTGCATCAGCTCGGCGGGCTTATCGGAGAACCTGCCGCCCCACATGGCCTGTCCCGCCGAGGACGGGCTGGCGGGCGGCGCGGAGGAAGATTGGGTCATATGAGCGAAGGTCCGGAAACGAGCGGCGGGACGGTGACGGGCAAGCCCAAGGCCGGCGTGCTGACCTGGGGCCTCTGGGGCGCCGCCCTCGTGGGCGTCGCGGCGGTTGTCTACATCATCGGTTCGGCTTCCACCAAGCCGACGCCGCCGGCCCCGAGCGCGGCGGCCACATCGACCACCTTCGCCAGCAAGCTGACCACCCCGGCCCAGCCGACGCCCTCGCCCGACTACACCTTCTACGACGCCAGCGGAAAGGCGATGAAGCTGGCCGACCTGAAGGGCAAGGTGGTGGTGATGAACATCTGGGCCACCTGGTGCGGCCCATGCGTCACCGAGATGCCGACCCTGGCCAAGCTGCAGGCGGCCTATGCCGGTAAGCCGGTCGAAGTGGTCACGATCAGCATCGATTCCGAGAGCTCTGCCGCCAAGGCGCGCCTGTTCATCGCCCAGCACGACCCGCTGAAGTTCTACCACGACCGCGAGATGAAGCTGCCGTTCAAGCTCTCGCCCCCCGCGCCCGGCGCGCCGACCACGGTGATCTACGGCAAGGACGGGATGGAAGTCGCCCGCGTGGCCGGCGAGGCCGACTGGTCCGGCCCCGAGGCCCGGGCGCTGGTGGACAAGGCGCTGGGCAGCTAGCGGGCTCGTCCCCTAGGTCCGAAGCGACGTAGTCATTGCGCCGGCCGCTGCGGTGCGCCGGCTTTTCAGGAGGCTACGAAGCGACGGGGCGTAGATCCGCCCGACGGCGCGGACAATGCCATTGTCGAGGACCACCTGCATGGCGCCGTTGGGCCCTTGGCGGACGGTGGAGATCCGCTCGATGCGGACGATGGTCGAGCGGTGGATGCGGATGAACCGCTCGGGGTCGAGCTGGGCGGCGGTCCGGGTCAGCGTCTGCCGGACGAGCGCCGCGGCGCCGTCGGAGGTGTGGAGGCGGACGTAGTCGCTCTCGGAATCGATCAGGAACACGCGGTCGGTGCGGATCCGCACCCGCGCCCCGTGCCCGAGGCTCCAGAACTCCTGCACATAAGGCGACGGTTCGGCGGGGGCCTGGGCGCGGAGGTTCTGCAGGATCTGCGTCAGCTCGGCGATGCGCTCCTCGGCGTCGCGGGCCCGCAGCTGGGCGCCGGCGCGGCCGAGAGCGGCGCGCAGCCGGGCCAGGCCCACGGGCTTCAGCAGATAGGCCGCCGCCCCGCCGTGGTCCCAGGCCTGGAGGGCGTGATGGTTGAAGGCGGTGACGAAGATCACGACGGGTGGCGAAAGCGAGTCGAGCCGTCGGCTGAGCTCGAACCCGTCCAGCTCGGGCATCTTGATGTCGAGCAGCAGCACATCGGGCTTCAGGGTGGCGATGCGGGCCAGGGTGTCTGCCCCGCCGTCGGACTCGCCCAGGAGCCGCACGCCGGCCACCTCGCGCAGCATCAGCGTCAGCCGCCGGCGGGCCAGCGGCTCGTCGTCGACGATGAAGACGCCCAGCGAGGTCATGCGAACTCCAGCGGCAGGGTCACCTCCGCCCGGAACCCGCGGCGCGGCTGGGCGCCCGCGGCGAGCCGGCCCGCTTCGCCGTAGCGGACCGCGAGGCGCCGCCGCACCAGGTTGAGGCCGAGGCCTGCGCCGCCTTGGGCCGGATCGGCCGCGCGGGAGGGGCCGTCGTCCTCCACCACCAGCACCAGGTCCCGCCGGCCGCGGGAGGCCTCGATCCGGACGGTGGTCGCGCTGCGCGACGGCGAAACCGCGTACTTGATGGCGTTCTCCACCAGAGGCTGGAGGATCAGGGCGGGGACGCGGGCGGCGCCGAGCTCGGGCGGCAGCCGCCAGGCCACCTTGAGGCGGGTGGGGAAGCGGAACTGCTCGATGGCCAGATAGGCTCGTTGCAGGGCGATCTCTTCGTCTAGGCTGATCTCGCCGCGGGGATCGATTTCGAGCGTGCTGCGCAGGAAGTCGGCCAGGGCGACCAGCATCTCCTCGGCGCGCGCGGGGTCGCGGTCCCAGATCATCGAGGAGATGGAGTTGAGGGTGTTGAACAGGAAGTGCGGGTTCATCTGGTGGCGCAGGGCCTCCAGCTGCGCCTCCCGCGCCACCACTTCGAGCTCTGCCAGACGGCGCTCGCGGTCGCGGACCTCGTGGCTGTAGTCGAGCGCCACCGCCAGCGCGGCCCAGGACGCGAAGGACCCCAGCCATGGGAACATGTCCTGCCAGAACATCACCGGCTCGTAGGGCAGCACCGGGGCCCGCGGCAGGACGTACCAGAGCATGATATCGGTCGCGAGGCCGTAGAGCGCAGCGGCCGGCACCACGAGGGCCGTCGCGGCGAGGAGCCGGATCCAGAAGGGTCGTCGCCGAAGGGGCTGCAGGAGCGCCACCAGCCCCAGCGCGATCAGGAACCCCGCCACCGTGACCGGCACGCGGCGAAGCTGGAGCTCGACGACGCCGAGATAGGGGTTGTCGATGATCGAGGAGCGGGCTCCGAGCACCGCGTAGTGCACGCACCAGAATAGGACGGCGGTCAGCAGAAGCTCGAGCCGATCCCGCCGAAGGGTCGATGACGTGGCGGGCGTTGCGCTCATCGGGCGATGCTCGGCAACCGGCGTCCGGAAGTCTACCGACCCCCGTCGCATCCAGGATGTCGTTCGTCGCACCCCGCGCGGCTGGTCGCGGAGATGCCCCCCGTCACCGCTTGCCGCCTTACAGCCGGCCCGCCTGCGCTTAGCCCTCAGCCCCATCCCAAGCGGAAGAGAACGGCGTCGCGTGCGGCGGCGCGTCACAATTCAGGAAGTCGAGCATGAGCAATCCCTCCTACGTCGCCCTGGCCGCCGGCCTGGCCCTGTTTGCAGTCGCCCAGCCCGCGGACGCCGCGTCGGTGTTCGTGGCGAACCACAGCTTCGAAGCCGACAAGCTCGGCGACGGTCAATTCAGGAACGGGTACGCACCGTCCGGGTGGAGCTCCGGCTATGCCGAGCCCTCCGGTCCGGCCAACCCGTTAGCCGGTGACTTCAACGAGGCTGTGCCGGACGGCGAGAACGTGATGTTCTCGGCCACCGGCTACGACGGATCGCCCTATTATCAAGGGAATGTCTTCCAGCAGGTGCTCGACGGTGTCGCGGCCAATACGCGCTACACCCTGATGGTCGACATCGGCCGCGCCACCTACATCGACATGGCCGACTTCGCGGTGCAGCTGGTCGGCGGATCGGATCTCACCTCGGTGTTCGCTTCGGGCAGCTTCCTCAGCGACGATATCGCGTCCGGTGAGTTCCGGACCCTGACCCTCACCTTCGACACCGCGGCTGCCTTCGAAGGCCCCTTCGGCATCCGGCTGCGCACCTTCCACAATCCAGCGCAGGGGCAGGGACAGCGGGTGACATACTTCGACAACGTCCGCCTCGACGCCTCGCCCCTGGCCACGGCGGCCGTTCCGGAGCCGTCCTCGTGGGCGTTGATGATCCTGGGCGCGGGCCTGAGCGGTGCGGCGCTACGTCGAAGCGCAGTCCGCCAGAGGCTCGCGGGTAGCCCCGTGGCCTGACGCGGCTCGCCTCGCCGGGCGCGCTTTACGGCGCGCCCGAGCGCCTCAGGCCGAGACGGTGGTCTTGTCGGCGGCGGCCTGCTGGTTGGTCAGGGTGCGGATCAGGTTGACCAGCGAGCTGCGGACCTCGGGCGCGAGGCGCTCGTAGGCCGACAGCAGTTCCAGCGCCCCCGGCGTGCGCATCCGGGTCAGCAGGTCCAGGTCTTCGGCAGTTTCCTTGTCGGCGCCGTCGAAGACGTCCATCAGGTCGGTCACGCGGCAGCGCAGCGCGCGCGCGATCTGCACCAGCCGTGAGAAGGAGATGCGGTTGGCGCCGTTCTCGTACTTCTGGATCTGCTGGAAGCTGACCCCGCACTGATCGGCGAGCGCCTCCTGCGACATCCCGATGGTCCGACGCCGAATGCGCACCGCGGCCCCGAGCGCGATGTCCATGGGATCAGGCGCCTTGGTCGACACCTCGGCCATATGATCATTCCTCATCTTTTGCGGGGTCCCCGTCCGACGCCGCAAGCCCAAGTTGCGACTAAAAGCCTTTGTGTCGGAACCGCAAAGCTTTTTCAGCCTGCGGGAGAGTGCTCTGCAACCGCGCGCGCCGCATCCGTAAACCATGCGGTCAAGGTCTTGGTAACCGAAACAGCGCGGAAGTGCGGGGGACAGAGTTAGTGATTCCCGAAGGCCATGCGCGTCATCCAGCTGCATCCCCCGTTCGACCACGGCGCCGCCCTGCGGGTGCCGCCGCCACACGACAAGAAGAACTGGTCGGTGCTCTGGCAATGGCTCGGCGAGGACGCGAGTTCGATCGCCGAGGCCTCGGCGGTGCAGGTCCGCACCCCGGAGGGGCCGGTGGTCGCCCACTGCGGCGACTGGATCGTGCTCTCGCAGTCCGGCTCGTTCCACGTGGCCCACACCCTCAGGCCGATGGACTCGTAGGCGCCGGCGCGGCGACGATCAGCGCTTGAACGAGACCTTGACGCCCAGCTTGTGCGGTTTCACCTCCATCGCCGGCGTCGGGCGGTAGGCGGCCAGGGTGGCGGCGCTCCACGACAGGCGGTAGCGAACCAGATAGCCCTCGTGGTCCGACAGCGGCCGCTTGGCGGACGCCGCCGTGAAAAGGGCCTCCGACCGCAGGGGCTGGACCCGCACGGCGCCGGGGCTGAAGGCCTGCAGGTCCTGGCTGCGTAGCCAGGGTTCGGACGTCGCATCGGCCGCGCCGTCCCCGCAGCCCGAGGCCGGCTGGCTGCAGAACTCGCGCACTACGGTGTAGGGGCGGTCCAAGGCGTCGTAGTAGTAGCGGGCCGGCGAGTTGCGGACGTTGAAGTCCCCGCCCAGCAGCAGCGGATTGCCCGGCTGGCGGTTGGCCTGGAGGAAGGCCGACAGCTCCCGCATCTGGCCGTTGTGGGCGGGCAGGGTCCGCGAGCGCGGGGCCCGCGACGCCTTGCGCGAGTTCATGTGCGTGTTGACCACGTCGATGGGCGTGGGCACGCCCTCCGGCGCTAGCCGCACCAGCATCGCGCCCTTGTTGGCCAGACAGTCGAGGCCGGCGCAGTTGTTGTAGGCGATGCTGCGCACGTCGACGATCGGGGCGTCGCTGAAGACGTGCAGGCCCGCGCCCATCAGCTTGCCGACGCCTTCGCCGCGGAAGAGGTCGCGGGCGCCCACCACCATCCCGGCGAAGGGCGTGCGCTCCGACCGGCTCGGCCCCTGGGCCCAGTAGCGGTAGCCGCTTTCCCGGAAGAGGCCGGCAACTTCGCCGCGGAAACCTTCCTGGATCAGCACCACGTCGGGCTGGCGGCCCTCGCGGCGCAGGGCGGCCAGTTCGCGGCCGATCTCGTGCAGCGCCGCGCCCCGGCCCGAGGCCATGGGCCAGGGCAGGCCGCGGACATTGTAGGTGAGGACGCTGAGCTCGGCGGTCTGCGCCGGCGGCTCGGTGGAGGCGGGCTGCAGGGCGGCCCTGACCGCAGTGCTGCTGGGGCCCAATTCAGGCGCCGGCGCCATGTAGGCGGCGGCTGTGGCAATGGGTTCCAAGTACATCTCTCGCCGCTCCAGGACATGCGGCCCCGTTGCTTGGCGGAAATCCCCCGATTCCGCGGCGACGAAGCATCGCGTTGCTCAAGTACGGCCCGATGTATTTTCGCTCTTGTCCGGGCGAGGGTGGAGATGCCTCGACTCCTTTACCGACGTGTGACGGTTCGAACGTCGTTTCGCGACATGCGCCTTTGTCGCAGCCGACGGTGACGCGAAGGCAGCCCCGGGCTGGCCCATACTGGCGCAAAGAGCAGACTGGAGGACGGCATGAGCGACATCCTGTTGGTGGAAGACCTGGAGGGCGGCGCCCAGCGGCTGACCCTGAACCGGCCGGACCGGCTGAACGCGATCAACCAGCCGATGGCCGAGGCGCTGCTGGCCTATTTCGAAGGCCTGCGCCGCAACCGCGACGTCCGCGTCGTGATCGTGCGCGGGGCGGGCCGCGCGTTCAGCGCCGGCGCCGACCTGAAGGCCATGGGCAGCCCTGAGGCGCTGCAGGACGGCCCGCGCGGCGACTGGGTGCTCCGCGACCTGATGCGCGCCATGCGCGTCTGTCCCCAGCCGCTGGTGGCCACGGTGCGCGGCGCGGCGGCGGGCGGCGGCATGGCCATCGCGCTCAACTGCGACATCATCCTGGCCAGCGAGAGCGCCGCGTTCCACTCGGCCTTCACCGCCATCGGCCTGTCGGGCACCGAGCTGGGCGTGAGCTGGCGGCTGCAGCGGACCATCGGCATCTCCAAGGCGCGCGAGGTCCTGATGGCGGGCCGCCCGCTCGCGGCCCAGGCGGCGCTTGAGGCCGGCCTGCTGTCGGCGGTGACCGCGGAGGCGGACCTGGACGAGGCGGGCCTTGCCATGGCGCGCGACATGCTGAAGGCCGCGCCCGATGCGCTGCGCCTGTCTAAGCGGTCGATGGACGCCTCGCTGGAACAGCCCAGTTTCGACGCCGCGGTCGAGGCCGAGGAGCGCAGCCAGATGCTGATGATCGTACGGCGCGGCCAGGGATAGCCAGCGGGCGCCCGGATCGGGCATAGGATCGCGGCATGGACATCAAGGACAAGATCGTCGTCGTCACCGGCGGCGCCGACGGCATCGGGGCGGGCCTCTGCCGGGCGTTCGCCCGTGAAGGCGCAGCCGTCGTGGTGGTCGCCGACCGCAACGGCGAGGGCGCCGCCGCGGTGGCCCGGGAGATTGGCGGCGAGGCGGTGACGCTGGACGTCAGCGACGGTGCGGCCCTGGCCGCCATGGTCGCCGACATCGAGGCCCGGCACGGGCGGATCGACCTCTTCTGCTCCAACGCCGGCGTCGGCGACGGCGACCCGGACCGGCAAAACGCGGCGTCCTCGCCGGACGCCGTCTGGCAGCGGGCCTGGGCCGTCAACGTCATGGCCCACGTCTACGCCGCCCGGGCGGTGACGCCGGGCATGGCGGCGCGCGGCGGCGGCTACATCCTCAACACCGTGTCGGCGGCCGGCCTGCTCTCGCAGATCGGCGGGGCGGTCTATTCAACCACCAAGCACGCGGCGATCGGCTTTGCGGAGTCGCTGGCGATCACCCACGGGGACCAGGGCATCAAGGTCTCGGTGCTGTGCCCGCAGGGGGTGGACACCGCCATGCTGCGCGCGGGCGGCGACAACCAGCCCCAGAACCTGGACGGCGTCCTGACGCCGGACCAGGTGGCGCAGAGCGTGATCGAAGGCCTCGCGGCCGAGCGGTTCCTGATCCTGCCCCACCCCGAAGTGCTGACCTACATGCAGCGCAAGGCGGCGGACTACGACCGCTGGCTGGGCGGCATGCGTCGCCTGCGCGCCAAGATCATGGGCGCCCCCGCAAGCTGAGGCCTCAACCCTTCACCCGCAGCACCGTCCGGAAGCCCACGTGGTCCGAGCCGGTGTCGGTGGGGCCGGCCTCGCGGGCCGGCGGGCGGTAGCGGAAGCAGAAGTTGTCGGCGCAGAGGAACGAGCCGCCCTTGATCACCCGCCGCTTCTCGTCGGGCGTGGAGGGCAGGTAGGCGTCGCGTTCGGTGGGACCGACGGGGTCGACGATCTGCGTGGGGTCGAGGTTCGGCGCGTACCAGTCCTTGGTCCATTCCCAGACGTTGCCGGCCATGTCGACCAGGCCATAGCCGTTGGCGGCGTAGCAGCCCACCGGGGCCGTCTCGGCCTTGTACCCGTCGGTCCCGGCGTCGGCCTGGGGGAAGGGGCCCTGCCAGACGTTGGCCTGGGGCTTCTGCAGGTCGAGGGGCTGGTCCCCCCAGGTATAGGCCGCGTCCTTCAGCCCGCCCCGGGCGGCGTATTCCCACTCGGCCTCGGTCGGCAGGTCGCGGCCCAGCCAGCGGGCGTAGGCGAGGGCATCCTCATAGCCGATCTGGACCACGGGGTGATTGTCCCGCCCCGCGATCGAGCTGCCGGGCCCCTCGGGCTGGCGCCAGTTGGCCCCCTGGACCACCCGCCACCACTGGCCGGGGCCGTCGTTGGGGTTCTTGGCCCCCACGAAGACGATGGCCGACGGCTTGAGCTGGTCGCCGGACAGGGTGGGATAGGCCTTGGGATCCAGCGGCCGTTCCGCGAGCGTCACATAGCCGGTGGCGGCCACGAAGCGGGCGAAGTCGGCGTTGGTGACCTCGGTGCGGTCGATCCAGAACGCGCCGACCTTCGTCGCGCGCGGCGGGCCTTCCTCGGCCCGGGCGGGCGCGGCGCCCTGGAGGAACTGGCCGCCTTTCACCAGCACCATCCCGGCGGTCGAGGGCGCTGGGGCGGGGACCGGCTGCGGCGGCAGGCACTCGCGCGGGGCAGCCGCCACCTTCTGGGGTGCGGCGGGCCGCTCGCAGGCGGCGAGCGACAGGGACGCCGCAAGGAGGAGGGTGAAACTCGAAACGCTACGCATTCGCCGCGGCGGGCTCCTCTTCGGGGATGACGTCGACCTCGACCTTCAGGGTCTGTTCGCCGGAGGCCAGGATCACGCCGTCGATGGGGGCCACGTCCGCATAGTCGCGGCCCACGGCTAGGACCAGGTGGTCGTTGCCGGCCAGGATGGCGTTGGTGGGGTCGAACCCGACCCAGCCGGCCGCAACGCCGCACCAGACCGCGACCCAGGCGTGGGTGGCGTCGGCGCCCTCCAGCCGGGGCTGCCCCGGCGGCGGGATGGTGCGCAGATAGCCGCTGACGTACTTCGCCGGCAGGCCCAGCCCACGCAGGCCGCAGATCATGATCTGGGCGAAGTCCTGGCAGACCCCGTGCCGCGCCTCGAACGCCTGCGCCACCGGCGTCGAGACCTCGGTGGCGCTGGGGTCGTAGGTGAACTCGCGGTGGATGCGGCTGTTCAGCTCCGAGGTGGCCTCGACGATCGGCCGGCCCGGCGGGAAGCTGGCCCGCGCATATTCGGTGATGGCCGGGACGATGGGCGTGCGCGTCGTCGGGAAGAGATAGGACGCCGGCCCATTGGCGCCGAGGTCGGAGGTGTTGAGCGCCCGCGTGCGGACGGCCTCCCACGGTGGGCTGGCCTGCGGATCGCCGATCGGCGGCACGTCCACATCGATGCGGGAATTGGCCTCGATGATCAGGGCCGTGTGCGGCGTGTCGACGGTCACGGTCAGGATCGCCGCGCCGAATGGGCCGATGCGTTCCAGCCGCGCCGACGGCTCGGGCGTGACGGCAATGGCGCTCTGCAGCACCGTCTGTGTCGCCGACGAACGCGGCGTCAGCCGCAGGACGCAGCGGGCGAAGGGCACCGCCGCCTGGTAGCTGTAGGTCGTCCGGTGTCGCAGCCGATACCTCACGCGAGCCCCACCAGCTTCACCGTCGGCACGGCGTTCGCCCCCTGCAGGAAGAAGCGGTCCGCCACGGCGTTGGACAGCCGCATCAGGGCGCCCTCGTAGGCCAGGACCTTGTCGGCGTGCAGCTTGGCCGCATCCTCGGTCTCCAGCTCCGCGGCCAGCGGCAGCAGGATCTTGGACGGCGTCTCCAGGATCCCGTCTTCCTGCAGGGTCGGAAGGACGGCGAGGTGGTCCCTCAGCGCCGCCACCTGGAAGGCGACCGAGCGGGTGTTGAACGGGTCCAGCATGACGAGGTCGCGCACGGCGTTCAGCGCCAGGCCGACCAGGTAGCGGGCGCGGTAGGTGATCTGGCTGTCGTTCAGGTCGAGCAGCAGGTCGAGGTCGTCGATGGTCGCCGCGTCGTGCGCCAGCGTGCGGGCGAGCTGACAGGTATTGGCGCCCCGCTCGATGCGCCGCCCCATGTCCAGGAAGCGCCAGCCCGCCACGCGGTTCATGTTCTCCTGGGTCAGGCCCGCCAGCCCCGCGATGTGGCGCAAGGCCCGCTCCACCTGCTCCAGGGCCTGGGCCTCGGAGTGGATCTCGTTGGCGCCGCCTGCGAGGTCGCCCTCAAGGTCGACCAGCAGGCCCCAGAAGTCGGCGGACAGCCGCTCGCGCATCCCCGAGGCCGTGCGCTTGGCCGAGCGGACCAGATAGGTCACCGACCCCCACGCATTCGCGTCGTGCAGGGCGTCGCGGGCGGAATCCAGAGCTCGCGCGGGTCGCGCCTTGCCGTCGAGGGTGCCCCAGTCGACCAGCACGCCGCGCAGCGACTCGAACGTCTGGCCTCGGCCGTGCAGCGACGATTCCGAATCCATCAGGCTCGAGCACAGGGCCCGCACCAGCCGCAGCGTCGCCTCGGTCCGCTCGATGTAGCGGCCCAGCCAGAACAGGTTGTCCGCGGCCCGGCTGGGCAGGTGGCCCAGGATGCGGCGCACCTTCACCTCGTCGCCGCTGGCGATCAGCGACAGCCGCTCCACCGGCTTGTCGTCCAGCACCCAGACATCGGCGGTGCGCGCGCCCTCGCCCATGGAGATCACCCGCGCGTCGGGCCGGTCCGAGGTGCGGCAGAAGCCGCCGGGCAGGATGCGCACGCCCTCCGGCGTCATCGCCGCAAAGACGCGCAGCGTGAACGGCGCGGGCTGCAGGCGCCCGTCGCGCAGCACCGGCATGGTCGACAGATGTGCGACCTCCTGCCCGACGAAGTCGCCGGGCCGGTCGGCCATCCGCTGGCGCAGCGCGGCCTTGTCCTCACGCGAAAGCTCGGCGGGCAGCCGGGGGCTGTTGAAGAGGCCGGCGTTCTGGAACGCGGGGGCTATGGCCAGCTCGTCCAGGCGGCGCTCGACCAGCGCCTGCTCGCTGGCCTGGCCGCACCACCAGGTGGCGATGTTCGGCAGTTTCAGCGGCTCGCCCAGCAGGCGCTCGCTGAGGCCCGGCGCGAAGCTCATCAGGGCGCGCGACTCCACCAGGCCCGACCCCGGCATGTTCAGCACCTTGACGCCGCCGGCGCGGATGGCCTCCAGCATCCCCGGGGTGCCGAGCCGCGAGGCCGCGTTCAGCTCCAGCGGGTCCAGGAAGTCGGCGTCGACCCGGCGCAGGATCACGTCGGCCCGCTTTAGCCCGGCGATCGTGCGGACCCAGACCTTGCCGTCGCGGGCCACCAGGTCGTCGCCCTCGACCAGCAGGAAGCCCAGATAGCGGGCCAGGTGCGCCTGTTCAAAATAGGTCTGGCTGAACGGGCCCGGGCTCAGCAGGCAGATGCGCGGCTCGCTGCGGTCGGCGGTGGCCGCCAGGCCGCGCCGCAGGGCGTCGAAGAAGGGCGCCAGGCGGTGGACATTCAGGGTGTTGTAGAGGTTGGGATAGGCCCGGCTCACCACCAGCCGGTTCTCCAGCGCGTAGCCCGCGCCCGACGGCGCTTGGGCCCGGTCCTCCAGCACCCACCAGCGCCCGTCCGGTCCCCGGCCCAGATCGGCGGCGTAGATCTGCAGGTAGCGGCCCGCCGGCGGGGCCACGCCGCGCATGGCGCGCAGGAAGTCCGGGCTGCCGGTCACCACCGCGGCCGGCAGGATCCCGTCGCTCACCAGCCGGCCCTCGCCATAGACGTCGGCGAGGATGGCCTCCATCAGCTCGGCGCGCTGGGCGACCCCGGCGGCGATCTGGTCCCACTCGGCCTGCGGGATGATCAGCGGCAGCGGGTCCAGTGGCCAGCTGCGCTCGGTCTCCTCGCCATAGATCCGGTAGGACGCGCCGGAATCCCGGATATGCCGCGCGGCCATGCCGAAGCGGCCGTCCGAGTCGGCGTCGGCATAGCCGGCGAATTCGCGCAGGAAGGCCATCCAGTGCTCGCGCGGCCGTCCGGCGGCATCGAACAGTTCGTCGGGCGCGCCGGGCAGGGGGCGGTAATCCGCCAGCCAGCGCGACAGCCGGTCGGGCGCGCCGTCGCCGCCCCGGCTGCGCGGGGCCGTCGAGGTCTCAGACGCCACCGGCCGCTCCCTTGTCCCAACTCTTCACGGATGTGTTTCGGGCGGGACCGTAGCATAGCTGTCCGCCCGGTCACCCGGCCCGCGGGCTATGGCCCGGTTCCGATCTGTCGAGTATGGCTGCGGCAGGGCTGTTCCCGGGGGATCCATGCTGCGCCTGTTCCTGTCGGTCGACATGGTGGGCTCGACCGAGTTCAAGGCCCGCTTCACCGGCCAGGGCTCCGAGGGCTGGTTGGGCATCTTCCAGACCTTCTTCACCAGTTTCCCGCTGATGGCCGCCGGCCAGATCGGCATGGAGTTCCTGGACGACGACGCCACCCCCGCCATCGACGTCTGGAAGGTGATGGGCGACGAGGTGGTGTTCGTGACCTCGCCCGCCAGCGCGGAGGAGTTGACCTCGATCCTGACGGCCCTGCTGCGGACCATGCAGCTCTACGAGGAACGCCACTTCCAACGGCTGCCGCTACGGCTCAAGGGTACGGCCTGGCTGGCGGGCTTCGACGGCCAGAACATCGAGATCGAGATCCCCGAGCTCTCCAGCGGGACCGGCGCGCACCTCGACTTCATCGGCCCGGACATCGACCTGGGCTTCCGGATCAGCAAGTTCGCCCGGCCGGGCAGCCTGGTGATCTCCCTTGACGTGCTGGAAGTGGTGCTGGGCGCCGGCAACGCCGACCGCGCCGCCCTCTACCTGATGGGCGCTGAGCCGCTGAAGGGCGTGATGTTCGGCCGGCCCTATCCGATCGTCTGGATGCTGGAAGCGGGCGAGCGGTTCGCCTTCCTGCCCTGGGAGGTCGAGCAGGACCCGATGATGGCTCAGGCCGCCGGCATGACGCCCACGCCGCGCGCCGAGCTCAACCGAACCATCGAGGACATGCGCCACTACCTGCGCAAGATGCACGGCCGCGAACGCGCGCCCGTGCGGCTGGGCTAGCAAACCAACGGCGCTTTTTCTCCTCACCCGTAGGGGGAGGGGGACCGCCCGAAGGGGGAGGGGGAAGCGACCACGCTCGGCGCTCCTGGCATGCCCCCTCCACCATGCTGCGCATGGTCCACCTCCCCCTACGGAGGAGGAGAGGCCGCCGCGCCCTCGTACCGAACCACCAGGATGGCGATGTCGTCGGACTGGGGGGTGGCGCCGACGAAGACGCGGACGTCCTGCGCCAGGCCTTCGGCGAGGTGGCGGGCGTCGGTCTCGGCCCGGGCCGTGGCCAAGGCCTGCTCGATGCGCGCGGTGGTGTAGAGGTCGTCGTCGGCGTTGGCGGCCTCCGACACCCCGTCGGTGAACAAGATCAGGGCGTCGCCGGGCGAGAGCTGGAAGCGGCCGGTCTCGAAGGGCGCATCGCCGATCACGCCCAGCGCCATGCCCTTCAGCTTCGGCAGCCGGGAGACCGACCTGTCGGCGCGCCGTACGAACGGCGCCTCGTGGCCGCCGTCCGAGTACTCCACCGCCCCGGTCCGCAGATCCAGGATGCCGCTGAAGGCGGTGACGAACATCTCCTGGGCGTTGTCGCGCGACAGCTCGGCGTTCACCCGGGCCATGATCTCCCCCGTGGAGTTCGCCGTCAGGGCCGTCGCCTTGAAGAGGGTGGTGGTCATGGCCATGAACAGGGCCGCCGGCACGCCCTTGCCCGAGACGTCGCCCACCACGAAGAACAGCCGGTTCTCGTCGATCAGGGCGTAGTCGTAGAGGTCGCCGCCCACGTGCTTGGCCGATTCCAGCAGGGCGAAGACGTCGACGTCGCGTCGCTCCGGGAAAGGCGGGAACGTGCGCGGCAGCATGCCAACCTGGATGTCGCGGGCGGCGGACAGTTCGCCCTCGACCCGCTCGCGGGCGGCGGTGGCCTGCTCCATCTCCAGCAGGTAGCGCTGCAGGCGGGCGATCATGGCGGTCATCGCCTCGGCCAGGCTGCCCACCTCGTCCGGCCGGCGCCGGCTGATGGCGTTCATGGCCGCCAGTTCGCGCTCGTCGGGCTGGAAGTTGCGCTGGCCCATGTTGCGCGTGAATTCGGTGAGGCGGAGCAGGGGGCCGACGATCCGGTCCACCAGCAGCCAGCCCAGCGCCATGGACAGCGCGAACATCACCGCGCCCACGGCCACCGACATCTGGAGCGAGCGGATCAGCCGCTGCTGGACCATGGCCAGGTCGACGTCGGCGCCGACCACATAGGTCCGTTCGTCCACGCCGCGCACCGGCAGGTAGATCGAGCGGAAGCGGCCGAAGGAGTCGCTGTACTCGTCGAACCGCATCTGGCCGTCGTCGAACGCGCGGTGCAGCGCCTTCGGCGCCGTGTCGTAGAGCGTGAAGAACGGGGTCTCCGCCCGGCGTTCGATCTCCCGCGGGGTGGCGCTGGTGGAGACCGTGCGGATCTCGTTCCCGAACCGCATGTAGGTGTAGACGTAGACTAGGTCCGCGCGGGCCGCGAAGCGCGAGAGCCGGTACTGGAGCAGGCGGTACTCGGCCTCCGGGATCGAGTCCGGGCCGACGATGCGGGCGTGGTACTCGTCCGGAACGATCTCGTTCACGGCCAGCACGGCCGTCTTCAGCCGGCCGTCGATGCCCTCGATGATCTCGCGCCGGTCGATGTTGTAGAGCACGGCCGAATAGGCCGCGGCTGAGATCAGGCTCAGCGTGAACAGCAGGAGCAGCAGCTGGGTCTTCAGCCCGAACCGCCGGCGGCGCGCGGCGAGGTCTGCGGCGGGCTCATTCATCGCGCTGGGGCAACCTATGGGAGAGTTCGGGAAATCGCAGCTAGTCTATAGAAAATTAGCGGGTGGTCGTTAACGCGGTGCGAGCGGCGCGGCCGCGGCGGGGGATTGCGTGCAGGACCTGTTGAATCGCCTGTTTCGGGTCGAGCGCGGCGAGTGGCCGAAGCTCCTGCAGTTCGGCCTGTTCGGCCTGTTGCTGCAGACCGGCATGGGCATCGGGTTCGCCGCCGGCGACGCGGCCTTCCTCACACATGTGGGCCCCGACAAGCTGCCGGTGATCTTCCTGCTCACCCCCGCGGTGATGCTGGTCTACACCGCGATCTTCTCGTTCCTGCTGGTCCGCTTCTCCATCGACCACGTGGTGGACGTGACGCTGGCGGCGCTGATCGGCGGCGGGGCGATCCTCTGGGCCGCGATCCAGATCGGCCCGCCCGAGCCGTTCCAGACCGGCCTCTACTACGTCCTGAAGCTGTACCTGGCCATGTGGTACATCGCGCTTTACTCGCTGTTCTGGAACTTCACCGACGCCTACTTCGACATCCAGGACGCCAAGCGGCTGTTCCCGCTGTTCGCGGCCTTCTGCGCGCTTGGGACCACGATCGGCGCCCTGGTCGTCAGCCTGTTCGCCGCCGTTCTGCCGATGCATGCCTTCCTGCTGGTCTGGGCCGCGGTGGCCCTGGCGACCGCGCCGGTGGCGCTGCTGCTGCGCCGGCGCTGGAAGCGGATCGCCGACAGCGACGCCGACCTCGACGCCGAGGACACCAGCGTGCTGCGCCAACTCGGCCAGGTGGGCCGCGCCTTCCGCACCTCGCCCTATGCAGTGACCCTGGTCCTGACGCTGTTCGTCACCCTGCTGATGACCAACCTGGCGGAGTACCAGTACTCCACGGTCCTGCAGGCGGGGCGGAACGAGGCCGAACTCGCCGCCCTGTTCGGCCAGCTGTACGCGGGCGCCAGCATCTTCAACCTCGTCGTCTGCCTTTTCGTCTTCAACCGGCTGGTGACGCGGATCGGGGTGCGGAACATGGCCCTGGTGCTGCCGGTCACCTATTTCGCGGTCTTCGCCTACTTCTTCCTGGCGGGCGGGACGACCGCGGCCCTGGCGGCCTTCTTCGCCTATCACGGCGTGCTGACGTCCATCGAGTACAACAACCAGAACCTCCTCTTCAACGCGACGCCCTCGCAGGTGAAGCGGCCCTTCCGGACGGTGGTCGAGGGCCTCTGCGAGCCGCTCGCCAGCCTGCTGGCCGGCGGCTTCCTGCTGCTGGCGGCGAAGAACGCCGACATGCGCGAGCTGTCGGGCATCGGCGTGCTGCTGGGGGCCACGCTGATCGTGGTCGTGGTGGCCCTGCGCCACTTCTACCCCGCCGCCATGGAGGCCAACATGCGCCGCGGGTGGCTGAACTTCGGCGACCCGGATCTACACGCCCCCCAGTTCGACGACGCGGCCACGGACCTCCTGCGCCGAAAAGCCGGCGAAGCCGACTCCGGCGCGGCGGCCGCCGCTCGCGCCCTGCTGCATCGCCGGGGAGGCCGCCGCACGGCGTCCGACGTGGGGGCCGAGGCGTCCGAGGCCACCGGAGACTTCGCCGCCAGGCTCTCCGACCCATCGCCGTCCGTCCGCAAATACGCCCTCCAGGCCCTGACCAGCGTGGTGGGGCCGGGCGACATCGGCCTGGTGGGCCCGCTGGTGGGCAACCTGCCGACCATGGACCGGGCCAGCCGCGCCACCATCCTGGACCTGCTGGCCGCCATCGGCGATGTGGAAGCGATCCCCCAGATCCTGGCCGCCGCTGCGCAACTCACCCCCCGCGAACTGCGCGCCACGGAAGTCATGCTGGCGGACCTGGGCGAGGCCGCCGTCCCGCGGCTGATGCAGGCGCTGTCCAACTACCGCACCCCCTATCGCGCCCGGGCCGTCGCCGCCCGCGCCCTCAGCACGCTTTCCCACGCCCAGTTCATCTCGCAACTGGACCGGCTGGTGCGCGAGGAGCTGGACGAAACGGCGCGGCGCCTGGCCGTGGCCGAGCGGCTTGCGGCCGATGCCGACCGCTCGCCCGCCCTGCGCCTCCTGGCCGAGGCCTACCGCCAGCGGGTCGCCGAGTCGGTGGACTTCACCCTGGAGCTCTTGGCCCTCGGCGGCCTCCTGCCCGACTTCGACCTGCTCATCGTCTCGCTGCACTCGGCCAACCCGAAGGTGCGCGCCAATGCCGTCGAGGCGATCGCCAGCGGCGTCGATGCGGCCACCTGGCGGCGGCTGGAGCCCCTGGTCTCCGGCAAGGCCGCCGCCGGCGACGGGGCCGGCGATCTGATCCCCCTGCTGACGGCCGCGGTGGCGGACGACCACGGGTTTGAGGCCGTGGCGGCCGCCCAGGCCCTGCGCGACCTCCTGCCGCCGGATGAGCTGGCCGCCGCCGTGCGGCCGGGCCTGAAGCCGGACCTGCCGCCACTGTTGCGCGACAGTTTCGCGAGCCTCCTCGGCCTGGACGCCGCCGACCGGCCCACGGCGGTGGACCTGGTGGAGGCGGTCCGCGCCACGCCCGACTTCGCCGCAGCCTCCATCGACGCCCAGGCGGCCCTGGCCGCGCGCGCCACGCTCGAGCCCGCCGGCCGCAAGCCCGTGGAGCTGCCGCTCGAAGGCCGCTCCTACTGGATCGCCCGCGCGGACGTCGAGGAGGTGGCCGCCCGCTATCCGGACCTCGCCCTGACGATGCTGAAGGCCAGGGACGATCGCGCCTATGCGGCCTGACGGAACCCCCATCAAGACCCTGCTGTGGCGGACCATCACGCCCGCGATCCTGGTGCTGGCCGTGGCCCTGGGGGCGCTGGTCTACAACCGCCTCTACGACACCATCCTGGACGGCTTCTCGCGCAAGCTGATCGCCACCAGCGCCCTCACCGGCGCGCTCATCGACCCGGCGGACCACGATTTCCTCATCCGCGCCGCCCAGGTGCGGGCCCCCGCCGAGGCGGTGGAGGAGATGCCGCAGTACCGCCGCAACGTGGAGCCGATGCGCCGCATCCGCCGCGAGCTGGGCCTGACCTACCTCTATTCCCAGGTGCTGGGCGGCCTGAAGGACGTGGTCTACGTCCTGGACTCCACCGAGGGCGAGGAACACTCGCTCATCGGCTCCGAGGACGAGCTGACGCCCGAGACGCGCGCCGGCCTTCGCCGGACCACCACGGACGGCACGATCTATGTCTCCCCCATCGAGTTCCAAGAACAGTGGGGACTGCTCAAGACCGCCGCCGCGCCGATCCGCGGCCAGGACGGCCGCATCGTTGCCACCGCCGGCGCCGACGTGAACATCTCGGTGATCGAGGTGGCGACCCAGAACGCCCTCTTCGCCAGCGCCCTGATCGGCGTGGCCTCCCTCGTGGCCTCGGCGCTGGTGACCTTCCTGATCGTCCGCTGGGTGGCCCTGCCGATCGAGGGGCTGAAGGCCGACGCCCTGCGAATCGCCGCCGGCGACCGCTCGCCCCCGGCCCGCATCGCCGGCCCGCGCGAGGTCTCGCGGCTGCGCGAGGCGCTGGAGGACCTAGCCACCCACCTGATCGAACTGATGCGGCGCTCCTGGAGCGACACGCTCGCCCTGGACCGCGCCCGCAACGCCGGCCGGCTGGAGGCGGCCCTCCCGCCCGCAGCGCCGGTGACGCTGGTGGCCGACGGCGCCGTCCGCATCGTCTGGACGCCCAAGGACGACGGCCTGGAGGCCCGGCTGGAGCACCGCGCCATGAGCCTGCTGGCGGTCCGCATCGCCGCCGATCCCAGCCTGGCGGCGGCCTGGCGCGACCTCGCCGCGCCGGCGCACGGCGAGCTGCAGGAGCTGGCGGCATGATCGGCTCCGACGTTGTCGACCGCCTGTTCGTGCTCCGCGCCGCCGGCCCGTTCCAGCGGCTGGAGGACGCCGAGCTGCTGCTGATCGCGCGCCACGCCCGGCCCCGCGCCTTCGCCCCCGGCAAGGTGGTGATCCCGGCCGGGACGGTCGGCGAGGCCCTGTTCGTGGTCGCCGCGGGTGGCGCCGAGATCGCCGGCGCGCCCGCGCCCGTCGTCTTCGACGCCCCCGGCCTGCTGTTCGGCCTGGCGGCGCGCGCGGACTATGTGGCGGGACCGGAAGGCCTGGAGGTGCTGGTCATCGCCAAGCCGCACGTCTTCACCATCGCCCGGGAATGCCCCGAGTTCGTGGTCGGCCTGCGCGACCTGGCGGGCCCCGCATGAGCATCCGCCGCACCTTCCTGCTGCTGGTGGCGCCGCTGTTCCTGCTGCTGGCCGGCGTCAATGGCGCGTTGCTCTACGCCTGGGAGCGCGCCGAGGCCGAGCGGGGGCTCGCCAACCAGGCCATCGCTGCGGCGGTGACCACGGCCGCCTTCGCCGATGTCGCCGACGACCTGGCGCGCGCCCTGTCCGATCCGGTTCGGGCCGCGGGCCTGCGCGAGGCCGCGCGCCGGGTGGAGGGGCTGACGGGCCTCTACATCGTCACGCCGGCAGGCCGGACGGTGCGGATCGCCGGCCCGCCCTCCGCGCAAGGGCCGGGGACGTTTGCGCGACCGCAGGGCCCCACGGCCGCGCCGATCGGCGCCGACGTGCCGGGCCAGCGCCGCGCTACGGGCCTGGCCCCCATCGCCCGGGGCGGCTTCGTGATCGCCCAGATCGACGCCGAGCCGATGTTCGCCCGGATGCGCGACCTGCAGCGGCTGATCCTCATCCTGGTGGCGGCGGCCGGCCTGCTGGGCCTGGCCCTGGCCCTGACGATTGCCCGGCTGATCGTGCGCGAACTCGCCCGCAACAGCGCCACCATCGGCGCCATCCGCGCCGACGCCCCGGCCGACGACGTCGAGGGCTTCGCCATCCGCGAGACCCGGGACCTGGCCCTGGCGGTGCGGCTGATGCGCACCAGCGTCGCCGGCCGGCTGGCCCGGGCGAAGCACGAGCTTTCCCGCCGCGACCGCGAGCGGGACGAGGCGGCCAGCGCCGCCGCCTATCGCGACACCGCCTTCCCGCCGCTGGCCGCCGGCGCGGCCGCGGGGGCCTCGGTCGCCGCTCGCATGCTGGGCGCGGCGCCGCCCGGCGCATTCCACGCCCTCTGCGTGGACGGGGATCGGGCCGCCCTGGTCGTCGGCGAATGCGGTGGCGAGAGCCCGTCGGCCGCCCTGGCCCAGGCGCTCGCCGCCCGCCGGTTCCTGGAGCGGCGTCTGCTGGACGGCTCCCCGGACGCGCGGCTGGCGCAGGCCCGGTCCGCCTTCGGGATCGACCGCCTCGCCTGGACGGCCTGGTCGCGCGCGGCCCCGCCCGCGGCGCAGGTCCTCGGCCTGCTGGACGGCGACGACCTGGCGCGCGCCCAGGCCTATGTGGCCCGGGCGTCGGGGCTTTCCCCGGACGCGGTCATCGACGACGTGGCGGCCCTGTTGCGGCCCGACGGCCTGCTGGCGGTGGTGGCGCCGGGCTCAGCTCAGGCTGGCCAGGGCTGAGTCCACGTCCGCCTCGATGGCGAAGATGCTGGAGAAGCCCGAGATGTCGAACACCTCGCGCACCGACTCAGAAAGGCCGGCCAGCACCAGCCGGTGACCCTTGCCGCGCGCGGCCTTGGCGCCGATCAGCAGCACCCGAAGGCCGGCGGAGCTGACGTAGGGCGTCTCGGCGAGGCTCAGCACGATCTTCTCGTTGGCCTGGACGCGGGCAGGCAGCACGGCCTCCAGGTCGCCTGCCGTGCCGGAATCCAGCCGGCCGGACACCGAGAGCAGGAGCACGCCGCTGCGGTCTTCTTCCTTGATCTGCATCTGGGGCGCCTCGCGTTCCCGCCGTCGCCGCGGCCGTTGAGATAATTCGCCGCGCGACTAGACTGGCAACCGTGAGTCCCCGCAAGGCCCCGGATCGGGCGAGCGATATGGAAGCCGACTTCTCCTATTCGCTCCCGGATGGCGGCGCGGGCCTCTCCGCGCTCCTCGACGCGCTCGAGGCGGCGCTGGCCGCGCGGGACGTACCGCCGACGGCCGCCAGCGCCATCCTGATCGCCGCCGACGAGATCGTCAGCAATGTGCTGGGCCACGGCGGCTCGCCCGCGGTGGAGGTCTCGGCCCGGATCGCCGACGGGACCGTCACCGTCACCGTCGTCGACGACGGCCCAGCCTTCGACCCGCTCGCGGCCGAGACGCCGGACACGACCCTGTCGATCGAGGCGCGCGACATCGGCGGCCTGGGGATTCACCTGGTTCGCAAGCTGATGGACGAGGTCGACTATCGGCGCGACGGTAAGCACAATCGTTTGCGGTTTTCGAAGAGCTTTGCGCCACCCTCGCCGTCTCGACCGAGCGCCGACGAGCCATCCTAGGGCCATATGCCGACATCTTCCCAATCTCCCTCCGCCGGCGTGCAGCCGGACGACACCCTGCAGGTCTGCGACACCGATTCCGAGTACGGGCTCGGCGTCCGCACGCTGGTCCCGCGCCGCAAGGGCGAGGTGATCCACCGCTTCACCGGCGTGATCGGGCCCGAACTCAAGCAGCACAGCCTGCAGGTCAGCCCGGGGCTCCACATCTACGACACCGAGATCATCGGCTTCCTGTCGCACAGCTGCGCGCCCGACTGCCGGCTGGACATGGCCGCGTCTCAGGTCGTGGCCCTGCGCGATATCCGCGCCGGCGACCTCCTGACCATCGACTACGCCGAGACCGAGGACGTGCTCTACCGCCAGTTCGCCTGCCATTGCGGGGCGCCGGCCTGCCGCCATTGGATCACCGGCCGGGCCGAGGCGCCGAACGCGGAAGGCCGCGCCTATCTCGCCACGCTGAAACCATGAGCGCCGCGCCGACCGCATCGGTGGCGTCTGAATTCTGGTGGGCGCGGGACGACCTGGCCTATCGCGAGGGGCGACTGTACCTGGCCGGCCGCGACCTGGCCGCCCTGGCGGCGACCGCCCCGGGGCCGCTGCACGTCTACAGCGAGGCGCGGGTGCAGGCGAACCTCGCCCGGCTGCAGGCCGCCCTGGCGCAGACCGACCTGCCGACCCGTGTCTACTACGCCATGAAGGCCAACCGGTTCGAGCCGCTGTTGCAGAGCCTGGCCCGCGCCGGCCGCTGCGGGGTCGACGTCTGTTCGCCGGCCGAGATGGAGCGCGCCCTGGCCTGCGGCTTTGCGGCGGCGGACATTAGCTTCACCGGGACGGCGGTGTCGAACCGCGACCTGGACCGCCTGCTGGCCCAGCCGGCCCTCACCATCAACTGCGACTCGGTGGGGCAGATCCGCCGTATCGGCGAGCGCGCCCCCGGCCGCGCCATCGGGATCCGCGTCAATCCCGAGCGCGGGACCGGCTACGCCGGCGCCGAGAAGCTGACCTACGCCGGCGAGGCGGCCACCAAGTTCGGGATCTACCGCCAGCAGTGGCCGGAGGCCCTGGCCATGGCGAAGGCGCACGGGCTTTCCATCACCAGCCTGCATTTCCACGTGGGCTGCGGCTACCTCACCCGCGAGCTCGACGCCTGGGACGCGGCGGTAGGGGCGGGCCTGGCGTTCCTGGACGACCTGCCCGACGTCCGCACGGTCAACGTCGGCGGCGGCCTTGGCCTGCCGCACCGGGCGGGCGACGCGCCGCTGGACCTGTCGCGATGGGCAGCCGTCCTCGCGCGCCGCTTTGCGGGCCGGGGCCTCACCGTGGCGGTGGAGCCGGGGGACTACCTCGTCAAGGACGCGGGCGTCCTGCTGCTGCGCGTGGTCGAAGTGGAGCGCAAGCGGGACGTCACCTTCGTGAGCGTGGACGGCGGCTTCAACCTCGCCCCCGAGCCCGCCTACTATGGCCTGCCCTGCGAGCCGGTGGCCTGCGCGCCCCGCAGCTTCGACGCCGGCCAGTGGCGGCCGGTCACCGTGGCGGGCAACATCAACGAGGCCCTCGACATCTGGGCCGCCGACCACCCCATGCCCGAGCTGCGGGAAGGCGACTGTATCGCCCTGATCAACGCCGGCGGCTACGGCGCGTCCATGAGCTCGAACCACTGCATGCGCGGCGACTTCACCGAGATGCTGCTTCCGGCCTGACGCCAAGCTCCCGTTAAGTGAATCGCGTGCTCATTGGCGCCCGGATTTTCCAAGGACCAGGCATGACCTTCCGCACCGCGCTCTTCGCCGCCGCCGCCCTTGCGCTGGCGGGCCCCGTCGCCGCCCAGGAGACGCCGAGCTTCGAGTTCAACCTCGGCGTCGCCAGCGACTATGTGTTCCGGGGCGTGAGCCAGACCGACGAGGACCCGCAGGTGTTCGGCGGCGCCGACGTCTCGGCCGGCCAGTTCTACGCCGGCGTCTGGGCCTCCAACGTCGACTTCGGGGATTCGACCGACCTCGAGTTCGACCTCTACGCCGGCTTCACCCCGACCCTGGGCGTGGTCTCGCTGGACCTAGGCGTCCTCTACTACGGCTACACCGACCAGCCGTCGGGCGCGGACCTGGACTATTTCGAGTTCAAGGCGGCCGGCAGCGTGCCGCTGGGTCCGGCGACCATCGGCGCCCAGGCCTACTATTCGCCGAACTACTACGCAGGCGTCGACCACGCCCTCTACTACGAGATCAACGGCTCCTACTCGCCGACGGTGAAGGTCTCGTTCAGCGCCGCGCTCGGCCGCCAGCAGGTGGACGGCGCCGGCGACTACACCACCTGGAACGTGGGCGTGGGCTATGCGCTCACCGATAACCTTGGCCTCGATCTGCGCTATCACGACACCGACAAGCACAGCTTCGGCGATATCTACGGCAGCCGGGCCGTGGTCAGCCTGAAAGCCACGTTCTAGCGCCGAGGTCCAAAGCCCCATGTCGACCGAGACCCTCGCCCAGATCGTCGCCACGGTCGGCAAGGAGATCGCCGACGCGCACCGGGGCGAGGGCAAGGTCGCCGACTACATCCCCGCCTTGGCCCGGGTGGACGCCAACCGCTTCGGCCTGGCGGTGATCACCTGCGACGGCCAGATGGCCGAGTACGGCGACGCCTGGCTGCCCTTCTCGATCCAGAGCATCTCCAAGGTCTTCACCCTCACCATGGCCCTGCAGCGTATGGGCGAGAGCCTATGGGTGCGGGTGGGGCGCGAGCCGTCAGGGTCGCGTTTCAACTCCATCGTCCAGCTGGAGGCGGAAGGCGGCGTGCCCCGCAACCCCTTCATCAACGCCGGCGCCATCGTGGTGACCGACGCCGTGCTGGCGGGCCGCACGCCGGGCGAAGCGGTGGACGACATCCGCGACACCCTGCGCCGCCTGGCGGGCGCCGACACCATCGATGTCGACAAGGAGGTGGCCACGTCCGAGGCCGCCACCGGCTACCGCAACTACAGCCTCGCCAACTTCATGAAGGGCTTCGACAACCTGCACAGTCCGGTGGAGGACGTGCTGCAGACCTACTTCCACCAGTGCTCCCTGCGGATCACCTGCCGCCAGCTCGCCCGCGCGGGCCTGTTCCTGGCCAACGAAGGCGTCGATCCCCTGACCGGCGAGGTGGTGATCAGCCCCGAGCATGCGCGTCGGATCAACGCCATCATGATGACCTGCGGCCACTACGACGCCTCGGGCGAGTTCGCCTTCCAGGTGGGCCTGCCCGGCAAGAGCGGCGTCGGCGGCGGCATCCTCACCATCGTCCCCGACGTCGCCGCCGTGGCGGTCTGGTCGCCCGGCCTCAACGCCGTCGGCAATTCCCAGGTCGGCACCCTGGCCCTCGAACGCCTCGCCGCCCGCATGCGCTGGTCGGTGTTCTAGTCAGGCGCCGCTTCCGCGCCCCAAGCGGACATGGTGGAGGGCGGTGCGGGGGTGGAAGGGGACGTTCGGAAGTGGGCCTAAGCCTCCAGCAAGCTGACGACCCGCAGGTAGGACTCCACGTATTCACGCCATGTTTGGATCTGGTCCACGGTTATGGTGAAGCTGTGGCGCAGCCCGTCATGGGTCAGGGTCACATTGCACGAGGCGGCTTTGGACGAGAGGACGCCAGCCCCGCACTGCACGTGTCCCTTGTACGGTGCGGGCAGCACCAGCGTGTCGCCCGGCGCGACAACACCGGGCGCTCTCGACACGAAACGCTTTAAGCCAGCAAACTCTCCGGTCGGCTCCAGCGGCTGAAGCGCGTTCCACATAACGTCCGGCGTGCGCGCGTCGCCGATATTGATGATCACGTCACCGACTGGCTGGGGCGTTCGAGCATTATGTGGCAAGTCGCCCAGGTCCTCGAAGATTTGGCGCGGCAGGAACGCCGTCAGATTGCCCGCTGGCGCGACGTTCCAATTGGCAAGCGTCGCAGGAAACTCTCGGAAACGGTGCCCTGCGACCTGGTGCTTGCCGTCCCATGCAAGCGCATCAGCGCCGCGGATCAGCGCCACTTCGTCTGCGGGCCCCCGAGAGCAACTCGCAAGAACCACGCACGCGATCAAGACAAGGCGTTTCATGGCAAACGCATGATCTGCCACCACTTAAGGGCGAGTGTCCGTGCACAGTTAACTCACCCGTTTTGGTCCGCAATGGGTCGGCCCCGGTCATTGCGACCCGTCCGAGAAGCGGACGTGCCGCGCTAGAGCTCGACAGCGGACTTCGCCAACGTCGACGAAGGGTGGATTGCAATCATTCGCCCCCTGACCGTCATCCCGGGCGGAGCGCTCGCCTGAGCGCGGAGACCCGGGACCCAGCCGACGCGACCTTGAAGCTGCGCCACGACGGATGACGCAATCCCGGTCAGGGCCTAGCTTTCGTCGACGGTCGCGCAGGACGCCTTCATCGCCGTCTACATGAAGCTGCAGCTGATCGAGGCCGAGAATCCTGAATGGCGCGATCTATCCGACCCTTGGTTCGAGCAGCCGGAAGGACCGCTGTCGTGGCTGCAACGCCCCTAGGCGAGCGTCGGTGGCGGTGCGGTGGGTCCCGCGTCTGCGCGCTCTGGCGAGCGCTCCGCCCGGGATGACGGAGCGGGGGTGCAAGGGTCGGCGGCCGCAGCAGGTTCGAAAGCACGTTCTGGCCCAGGCGCCGATTTCGGAAGTTCAGATCGCGAGAGCGAGCATTTGCCTCAGGACATCCGCCCGGAGATGACGAGCCTTGAGACGCGCGTTTGGGCGTGAGCGCGACCCTATCGCCCCGTGAACACCGGCTCGCGTTTCTCGACGAACGCCTTGGCCGCTTCTTTGTGGTCGGCGGTCTGGCCGCAGTGGACGTGGTGGGTGGCCTCCAGGTCCAGGCAGTCGTCGACGTCGCCGGCCATGGCGCGGTTCAGGTTCTCCTTCATGTAGCGGTAGGCGATGGTCGGCCCGGTCGCGAGCCGGCGCGCGATCTCCTGGGCGCGGGCCTGCAGCTCGTCGAACTCGCAGACCCAGTTGGTCAGCCCTAGGCGCAGGGCTTCGTCCGCCCCGATCCGCTCCGACAGGTAGTAGAGCTCCCGCGCCTTGGCCGAACCCACCAGCTGGGTCAGGAAATAGGTCCCGCCGTAGTCGCCGGAGAAGCCGACCTTGGCGAAGGCGGTGGTCATGATCGCGCTGGAGGCCATGATCCGCAGGTCGCAGGCCAGGGCCAGGCTGAATCCCGCGCCGGCCGCCGCGCCGGGCAGGGCGGCCAGGGTCGGCTTGGGCATCTTGAACAGCTTTCCCGCGGTGGCGCGCTGGTTCACCCGCTGGCGGTGGATGGCCGCGTCGATGCCGCCCCCGTCGCCGGCGCTTTCGTTGCGGCTGTTCATGCCCTTCACGTCGCCGCCGGCGCAGAACCCCTTGCCCGCGCCCGTCAGCACGATGGCCTTCACCGCCCCGTCCAGCTCGGCCCAGGCCAGGGTCTTGGCCAGGGCGTCGTTCATCTCCCCGGACATGGCGTTGCGCGCATCAGGCCGATTGAGCGTCAGCGTCAGCACCCCGCCGTCCAGGGTGGCGAGCAGGTCGGTCGTGCCGGTGTCGATGTCGGCCATGGCGGGGTCCCTCCGTTGTGGGTTGGCGCAGACGATAGGCCCTGCCCGCTTGACCGTCATCCGGCCGGCGCCTCTAGTTCGCGCCAACGACAAGCGGGAGGACGACGATGCGGCTTCGGCAGATCGCCCTGGTGGGCCAGGACCTGGAGGCCGCGCGGGCGGAGATCGTGGACGTGCTGGGGCTGGGCGCCGCCTACGCCGATCCGGGCGTCGGCAAGTACGGTCTGCACAACGCCGTCTGGCCGGTGGGCGATACCTTCCTGGAGGTGGTCTCTCCCACCCGCGAGGGCACCACCGCCGGCCGCCTGTTGGAGAAGCGCCAGGGCGACGGCGGCTACATGGTCATCCTGCAGACCGACGACCTGGCGGGCGCGCGGGCGCGTGTGGCCGAGACGGGCGTCCGGGTCGCCGACCAGTTCGACGGCAAGGGCGTCTCGTTCACCCACCTGCATCCCAAAGACGTGGGCGGCGCCATCGTCTCGGTGGACTGGATGGAGCCGCGCGAGCGGTGGGAGTGGGGCGGCCCCGACTGGCAGGCCAATGTGAAAACCGACACCTCGCTGGAGATCGTCGGCGCCGAGGTTCAGGCGGACGATCCGGCCGCCATGGCCAAGCGCTGGGGCGAGGTCCTGGGGCTGGACGCGCGCCCCGACGGCCTCAGCCTCGCCCTCGACGGGGGCGAGATCCGCTTCGTGAAGGCCGAGGACGGCCGCGGGGAGGGCCTGCGGGCCTTCGACGTAAAGGTCCGCGATCCGGTGGCCGTCTTCGCCCGCGCCCAGGCCCGAGGCGCCGTCGACGCCGACGGCGAGGTCGTCCTCTGCGGAACCCGCGTGCGCCTGGTCCAGGGCTAGCGGATGCGGCCGATGCGGATGTCCGTGGAGCCCACCGGCAGGGTGTAGAGGCTGCCGTCGTCCGCCAGGTCCCACTCCCCGCGTCGCGCCTCGCCGACGCCGCGGGTGAACAGCCTGCGCAGGACGAAGTTATCCGGGGCCGGCAGCAGGTGGTACAGCACCAAGAGCTTCACCCCGGCCGTGTCGGCCAGCCCCGCCGCCTCGGTGGGCGAGATGTGATAGCTCTGAATGTCCGCCATGATGTGGGCGATCCGCGGCCGCTCCGCCTGGCGCGCGGTGCGCTCCATGTCGGCGATCATCTCGCGGTTCAGCGCCTCGGACAGGAGGATGTCGGCGCCCCGCGACGCGGCGGCCAGGGGCAGGTAGTTGGCCGTGTCGCCCGTGATCACCACCGAGCGGCCCTTGTAGTCGAAGCGGTAGGCATAGGCCGGGTGAACCGGCGCGTGGTTGGTCTCGATCGCCGTGATCTTGAGCTTGCCGTCGTCCAGCAGCACGCCGGTGCGGGGCAGGGGGCCGTCGGCCGCCACCGGAACCGGGCGGGCGACCATCGGCCAGGTGGCCGGCGGCATCATCGCCGCGGTGTGGTGGGCGGTGCGATAGCCCTGGTCCAGGGCATAGGCTTCGTTGAACCCGGCCACCACGCGCTCGACCCCGGGGCCGCCATAGACCGGCAGGGGCCCGGGTCGGCCCTGGACCCAGGTCTGCAGGTTCAGCTCGCCCAGGTCGCCGATGTGGTCCGAGTGGAAATGGGTCAGCAGCACCCCGCCCACGCGGTCCAGGGGCAGGCCCCACTTCAGCAGGTTCTCGGTGGACTCCGGCCCGCTGTCCACGACGTACAGCTTGCCGCCCGCGATCACCCCGACGCAGGCCTTGGCGCGGCTGGCGCTGGGCAGCGGGGCGGACGTTCCGCACAGCACCACGCGCAGGGCGTCGTCCTTCATCAGCGCGTTGTTGTTGTGCCCGACGCCCGCCTTGGCGGCCTGCAGGAACAGCGCCTGCTGCACGCCGGGGATCAGCAGCGCCCCGCCGGCCAGGGCGACCAGGCCCAGCGCCACGCCGGCCGTCCGCAGTCCCCCGCCCGGCCGGGCCGCGGGATCGGCGGGCAGGGCGCGGGCGTAGAGCGCCAGCAGGACGATCGCGATCACCTCCACCCCCAGCGAGGCCGCCTGGCCGCCGAGATCGCCGGTGACTCCCCAGCCGATCAGCCGGCCCGTCGCCGCCGCGCCCAGCACCAGGGCCGCCGCGACAGCCGGCAGCCGGCGGCGTGTCCAGGCGGCCGCGAGGCACAGCGCCGCCAGGGTCAGGAACAGGCCGCCGAAGTCCGCGCGCAGGGTCGCCAGCCCCGGCACGTTCACCGCCTCCAGGTGGAACCCCTGCGCCAGCCGCTGCGGCGCGATCCAGAAGCCGAGGCCGAGCGCGGCGAACAGCAGGCCGTAGAGGGCCACGAGGGCGCGGAGGATGGGCATGGCGAGGCTCCGTTTCAGCCTGGGGCGAAGAGGTCGGCGGCGGCGCGCTCGGCGATGGCCCAACCCTCGGCCGGATCGACGGCGAGGGCCCGCAGCAGGGCGGCCGCCATCTCCCGCGCGAGGGCGCTGGCCTGGCCGCGGCTCTCGTGATCCAGCGCGCGGGCCACGGTGATCTGGACCACGCCCACCGCCATCAGCACCCCCGCCTCCAGCGAAAGGCCCGAGAACCGGCCCGCGGCCAGCCCTGCCTGGATGTCGGCGCGGACGCCGGCGTTCATCGGCGCGTCGGGGATCGCCGCGCCCTGGAAGAGGCGCAGCATCATGCGCACGCCCTCGGGGTGCTCCACGGCCTGGCGGGCGAAGGCGCAGAGGGCGCGGGCCACCCGCTCGGCCGGGTCGGCCACGCCCGCCCCCACATGCGCCACCATCGCCTCCACCGACGCCCGCGCCTGGTCGGCCAGCGCCTGGGCCAGGGCGTCCTTGTCCGGGAAGTGGTTGTAGAAGCTGCCCTTGGCCACGTCGGCGGCGGCCACGATGTCGTCGATGCTGACCCCGTCCACCGACCGTTCCGCAAACAGGCTCTGCCCGGCGCGCAGCAGCGCCGCGCGGGTGCGCACACGCCGCCGGTCCAGGGTTTCCACGTTTCTGACCATATGGTCATTATTGAACTAATCAGTCAGAAACGCAAGGGGCCCGGGCAAGGCTTGCTGCGTTGTCCCGGGCGGGGCGCGTCGGCTATGGATCGCGCCAGCCGCGGGGCACGGCGGCGAGGAGTGGCGTTCGATGACGACTTTGGGGTGGGGCGCCGCGCGCCTGCTGTTCGCCGGCGCCGCCCTGGCGGCGGGTCCGGCGCAGGCGCAGCACGCTCATGAGTCCGTCTCCGAGCTGGTGGTGACCGCCCAGCGGGTCGAGGAGAACGTCCAGCGCGCGCCCGTGGCCGTCAGCACCTTCCCCGCCTCCGCCCTGCGCCGCCAGTCCGTCGAGACGCTGCAGGACATCGCGCTGCGGGCGCCCGGCTTCACCGTCGGGGCGGTGGACCCGATCCAGACCAACCTGGCGATCCGCGGCATCGGCTCCCCCTTCGGCATCAGCCAGAACGCCGGCGGCGATCCGTCCGTGGTGGTCTTCGTGGACGGGGTCTATGCCGGCCGGGGCGGCACGCCGGACATCGACGCCCTCGACCTGGAGCGGGTCGAGGTGCTGCGCGGTCCGCAGGGTGTGCTGTTCGGCAGGAACGCCATCGGCGGCCTGGTCCAGTTCGTCAGCCGCAAGCCCTCGGCCGAGCCCTCGCTGCGCATCGCGGGCGGATACGGAAACCACGACCGGCGCACCCTGACCGCCCGCGGCAACGTCCCGCTCTCCGACACCGTGTTCCTGTCGCTGGGGGGCTCGATCAAGCTGCGGGACGGCTATGCCTTCAACGCGCCCACCGGGCGCCGCGTGGATGACCAGGACCTGCGCACCGCCGCCGCCGCCCTGCGCCTCCAGCCGAGCGCCGACTTGGACATCGTCCTGGCCGCGGACCTCACCGATCAGGACCAGCGCGGCGTTCCCCGCGACAACATCTGCGACGCCACGATCCGGGGCGGGATCCACTGCGCCGGCGTCGATCCCGATCCCCGCGTCACCAACGCCTACATCGACGGCTACCTCCGCCGCTGGCTCCAGACCTACCGCGGCGAGGTGACCTACACGACGCCGATCGGGGTGCTGACCTCGATCACCGCCTGGCGCGCCAGCACGCTGAATTTCCGGACGGCCTTCTTCTCCAACCGGGTGAACCCGCCGAACCAGATCGAGTACACCCAGACCGACCACGAGAAGAACCGCCAGTTCAGCCAGGAGGCGCGCCTGGCGTTCGGCCTCCTGCGGGGCCGCCTGAAGGGCCAGGTCGGCGTCTATTTCCTCGACGAGGACAACAACCGCATCCAGGACGCCCAGCAGGACCTGCCCTCGCCCGCCCAGCGGGGCCTGGCCACCTATCCCCAGGCGGTCGACGGCCGCAGCTGGGCGATCTTCGGCCAAGCCTCGTACGGGATCACCGAGACGCTGGAGGCCACCGTCGGCCTGCGCCAGACCTGGGAACGCAAGCGCGGCCGCTTCATCGGGCGCAAGGTCTCCGGCCCCGGCCAGCCGCCGCCGCTGGCCGCCGACTACGACGTGCGGGCCCGCGAGAGCTGGAAGGCGCTGACCCCCCGCTTCGCCCTCCACTGGCAGGCCACGCCGGATGCGCTCGTCTACGTTTCGGCCACCCGCGGCTTCAAGAGCGGCGGCTTCCAGGGCGTGGCCGGCTCGGCGGCCAGCCAGGCGACGCCCTACGACCCCGAATACGCCTGGAGCTACGAGGCCGGCGCCAAGACCGAGTGGCTAGACGGGCGCCTCGTCCTGAACGCGGCGGTGTTCCGCACCGACTACAAGGACCTGCAGGTCTCCCAACTGGTCCCGCTGTGCTGCGTGGTGGTCGGCAACGCCGCCACCGCCGAGATCGAGGGCGTCGAGCTGGAGTGGATCCTGCGGCCTGCGCCGGGCCTGCAGCTCGACGGGAGCTTCGGCTACCTGGACGCGGTCTTCGAGAGCTTCGCCAACGGCGCCGTGGCCGACTACACCGGCAACGACCTGCCGCGCGCGCCGCGCCACAAGCTGCACCTGGGCCTCCAGTACGGCCGCGAGGTCGCGGGCTGGGGCGTGCTGGGCCGGGTCGACTACACCAACCAGTCCCACATGTTCTTCGATGCCTCGAATGTCGCAGGGCAGAAGCAGGCCGGGTTCGTCAACGTCGACGCCCGCCTCGCCGCCACCTCGCCGGACGGGCGCTGGGAGGTCTCGCTGTGGGGCAAGAACCTCACCGACGAGCTGGTGGCCACCTATGCCAACGGCTTCGCCCCCTACGGCCAGGTCGTGGTCCCCTACGCCCCGCCGCGCACCTACGGCGTCACCCTGGCCTGGAGGATGTGACGGCGATCAGCGGCGGGCGAACCGCACGGTCATCTCGACCGGCACACGATCGCCGGCCGTGACATTGGCGCCCCGCCGCACCGCGTCCTTCAGCGGCAACAGATAGGTCCCGTCCCTTGGGAACAGGGACGTGGTGAAGCCAATCTCGCCGATCCCCGCATCGACCGGGATCACGCCCCAGCCATAGCTCGCCGCCTTGGCGACCCGACGGATCTCGGCCGCGCCGTCCGCGGGCAGGGGCACGAAGAAATAGGGCGAGGGCCCGCGCCAGTGGATGACCTCGCCCTCGAAGCTGAGTTGGAGCTGCGGCTCCTCGGCGGCGGGCATGAGATCTCCTGTCGAAACGCGGGCGCCAGCCTATCGCGCCCGGTTCGGGCTCAGGAAGTCCGAAGCGTTGAAGCCCTCCGGCGCCGCCACCTCCACGATCGGATCCTCGCGGTTGTCGTACTCCATCCGCAGCGCCCGGGTGATCACCGCATGCATCGCATAGAGGGTGGTGATGTAGGTGAACTCGAAGATCTCCTCGTCGCCCCAGAAGGTGCGCAGCTTCTCGAACACCGCCAGCGGCGTGCGGCCGGCGCCGGACGTCAGGCAGTCGGCATAGGCCAGGACCGCGCGCTCCTTGTCGTCGAACACGTCCGCGACGGCCCAGTGCGGGATGGCGGCGATCTTCTCGTCCGAGACCCCCAGGCCGCGCAGCGACTTGCAGTGCTGGGAGAAGACGAACTGGCTGCCCTGCACCCAGCCGGCGCGGGTCTGGCCCAGCTCGCGCAGCACCGGGTCCAGCTTGCGGTCGGGGTGGCGATAGACGGCGAACCCGTCCACGGCGTGCTTGAAGATGTCCGGGGCGATGGCGAACACGGTCCACCAGTCGCCGGGCGTGCCGGTGGCGGTGCCCGGGCTGGCCACCGGGTCGCGGTCGGGGCCGAACAGGCGGTCGTAATAGGCCTTCACGACGTCGGAGGTGACTTCGGAACGGGGGACCTGGCGCAGGACGGGCATGGGGGTTTCCTCAGGCGAACTTGCGGAACTCGGCCACGCGGGCGGAGTCGAAATACTCGTCGAGACGGGTGATCTTCCCGTCCTTCACGGCGCACACGATACAGGCCGGCAGCGCCAGCCGCTCGCCGTCGTGCTTGCGGGTCCCGCGCAGAACGTGCTGCTGCACGAAGCCGCCGGGGAACACCTCCACTCGCCGGTTGTCGTACACCCGGTCGAGAATCCGCGTGACCATGCCGGCCAGGGTCTTGCGGTTGTCCTCCGGCCCCTGGATCTGTTCGTCGGTGTTGTGCCAGATCTCGGCGTCGGGGGCGTAGCAGGCGACCAGGCCTTCGATGTCCCCCGCCTCCACGCAGTCGAAGAAGCGCTTGGCCAGGGCCCGCATCGCGGCGTCGTCGGACATGACGGTCTCCTCTCTAGGCGTCGGGCGCGGCGTACGGCCGGCCCTGCATGTCGTGCTGAAACAGCTGCGCCCACTGCTCGGGCGTCACCGGCATCTTCTTCGAGCCGGACTGGAGCTGGTGGTTGTCGGGCGGGACATAGGCGCCCTCCTGCACCGCCGGCCGCTCGCCGACCCGGGCGAACCAGTCGGCGAGGGCGGGATAGTCCGCGATCTCGATGTCGATGGCCCGCGCGGCGCGGACCCACGACCAGCAGGCGATGTCGGCGATGGAGTATTCCTCGCCGGCCAGGTAGGGCGCCTTGGCCAGCCGCGCGTCCATCACGCCCAACAGCCGCCTGGCTTCGGTCAGGTAGCGGTTCACCGCATAGGCCGGCGGGTCGGGGCAATAGCGGATAAAGTGGTGCGCCTGGCCGTGCATGGGGCCCAGGCCCGCCATCTGCCACATCAGCCACTGGTGCGCGCGATAGCGGGCGCGCGGCTCCTTGGGCAGGAACTGGCCGGACTTCTCCGCGAGGTAGATCAGGATCGCGCCGGTCTCGAACATCGGATAGGCCGCCCCGCCCCCGATGGGGTCGTGATCCACGATGGCGGGCGCCTTGCCGTTCGGGCTGATCGCCAGGAACTGCGGCGTCTTCAGCTCCCCCGCCAGCAGGTTGTAGCGGATGATCCGGTGCGGCAGGCCGGTCTCCAGCAGCATGATCGACAGCTTGTGGCCGTTGGGCGTCGGGACGAAGTGCAGGTCGATCATCGGTTCACCGCCACGTTCATGCGCCGGGCCCCGTTGGCCGCCACCAATCCGGCAATGTCGTCGCCGGGATAAGCCGGATCGGCGGACTCGCCGAACGCGGCCAGCATCTCGGCGAACCCGGCCTCGGCCATGGGTCTCCATTCGGGATGGGTGAAGACGAAGAACTCGCCGGCCTCGATGGCGCGCGCCATCCGCTCGCCGATCCGGCCGGGCGACATGCCGGAGGCAAGGACGCCCGACATGTTCTGCGCGGTCTGGGCCGCGGCGCCCTGTTCGCCGGCGCCGGGCCGCAGCTTGGCGGTGGTGGCGACGATGTTGGTGGCCGACATCCCCGGGCACAGGACCGAGATGCCCACCTGGGTGTCCGCCAGCTCGTTGCGCAGCGCCATGGCGATGCCCAGGGTCGCGAACTTCGAGGAGATGTAGGCCACCGAGATCGGCGGCGGCACGATGGCCACCATCGAGGCGGTGATGGCCAGATGCGCCGGCTCACCCGCCGCCTTCATCGCGCCCAGGAAGGTGCGGCAGGCATAGAGGTGGGCATGGGCGTTGACCGCATAGGCCCACCGCCACACCTCGGTGTCATAGGTCTCGAACGCGCCCGAGCCGCCCCCCACGCCAGCGTTGGAAAACAGGATGCGCACCTGGCCGAACCGGGCGGCGGCCTCGCCCGCACGCGCCCACTCCGCCTCCTCGGCGACGTTCAGGGAAAGGCCCATGGCGTCGGCGCCCTCCGCCCGCAACTCCGCGGCGGCGGCCTCGGCGGCGGATCCGTCGATGTCGGCCAGGATGGGCCGCGCCCCGCGGCGGGCCAGAGCCCGGGCGGTCTCCAGCCCGATCCCGCTCGCGCCCCCGGTGACGAAGGCGGTCTTGTCCTTCAGGTCCTTCATGCGGCGGCCTCTCTCAGAACGGCGTCCGCGTCGCGGCCCACGACCCGCGACAGGGCGAAATAGACACAGGCGGCCAGGACGGCGACCGGGGCGGCGCAAAGGAGGGCCGTGCGCAGCGGCGTCGGCTGCCCGGCGGCGGAGAGCGCATCGCTCATCATGCCGATGGCCAGGGGCCCGCCTCCCAGCCCCACGATGTTGAAGGCCAGCAGCACCAGCGCCGTGGCCGTGGCCCGCGCGCCGACGGGAGAGAGGTTCTGCACCAGAGCCAGGGCCGGGGCCGTGAACATGGTGCAGCACACCATCGGGACCAGCATCAGCAGCAGCGAGCTCTGCCAGGACGAGGCCATCACCGCCAGCGCTAACGTCGGCGCGGTCAGCAGCACCGCGATCCCGGGCACATAGGCGTAGGCGCGCAGGTCACGTTTGCCCAGCCAGTTCACCAGGGCGCCGCCGCCCCAGATGCCCAGGCCCATGCAGAGGCCCGCCGCAGGCCCGAACCAGCGCGCGATCTCGCCGAGCGGCATCCCCTGCACCCGCATCAGATAGGCCGGGATCCAGTTCAGCATGCCGTAGCTGACGAAGGCCGACAGGCCGCTGGCCAGCAGCAGCAGGCGCAGGGTGGGCCGCGAGAGGAACACCTTGAGCGTGGCCGGCAGGCTCGCCGGCTTCGCCCGCGCGGCCTCGCCGTGCCCGGGGTCGAGCCCGCCGCGCAGCGGCTCGCGCACCAGGAGCGCCAGCAAGAGGGCGGCGACGACGCCGATCCCGGCCACGAGAAGGAAGGCGCCGCGCCAGCCGAACTGCTCGGCGGCCCAGCCGCCCAGGCTGGCGCCGATGAATACGCCCAGCGGGCCGTTGACGGTGAAGAGGCCGATGACCGCGGGCCGCTTCTCCGGCGGATAGTAGTCGGCCAGGATCGACAGCGACGGGGCCGTGCCGCCGGCCTCGCCCGTCCCCACGCCGAAGCGCGCCAGGGCGAGCTGCCAGAAGGAACCCGCGAACGCGCAGGCGCCGGTGAAGCCGCTCCAGATCAGGCAGGCCGCCGCCACCAGCCGCACGCGGTTTACCCGGTCGGCCAGCATCGCCGCCGGCACGCCCATGATCGCGTAGAACAGGGCGAAGGACAGGCCGGTCAGCAGGCCGAGCTGGGTGTCGTTGAGGTGCAGCTCCTGGCGGATGGGCTCGGCCAGGACGGACAGGATCTGCCGGTCCACGAAGTTCACCGTGCCGACGGCGGTCAGCAGCAGCAGCGCCACTCTCCGGCCCGGCCGCGCCGCGGCGGGGGGGCTTATCGCGGCAGTCGCGGCCTGGTCCATGTCGCTCCCTTCCGGCGCTGTACCGCGCCTTGCCGGCAACCCTATGGCGGGCCCCGCGAGTGTCAATGAAGTTTACGGTTAGGTTCGGTCCGGACTAGGCTGGCGGCCAAACGGACAGAGGGATGGAACGCCATGGATATCGAGGGCAGGACATGCGTCGTCACCGGGGCGGCGGCGGGGATCGGCCGGGCCGCGGCCCTGGCCTTCGCCCAGCGGCGGGCCAGCGTGATCCACATCGCCGACGTGGACACATCGGGCATGGGCGAGACCGCGCGCCTCATCGACGAGCTCGGCTATCAGACCCGCGTCCGCGCCTGGACCGTCGACCTCGCCGACCTCCAGGCCGTCCAGGCCTGGATGGCCGCCCTGGCCGAAGCCGGCGGCTACGACGTGCTCTACAACAACGCCGGCGTCGTGATGGGCGCGCCGCAGTTCCCCGAGGCGCCGATCGAGCGCCTTCAATGGATCATCGACGTGAACCTGACCTCCCTGGTCGCGGCGACCCAGATCGCCGCCCAGGCGATGCGCGACCGCGGCGGCGGCGTCATCGTGAACACCGTCTCCACGGTCGCCCTGGGCAAGGGATTCTCGGACGCCATGTACGCCACCACCAAGGCCGGCGTGATGATGTTCACCCGCTGCTGCGCCGGGCTGAAGGAGAGCTGGAACGTCCGCGTCTGCGGCGTCCTGCCGGGCCTGACCAAGACGCCGATCCTGAAGAAGACCGGGGCGGACGGCGACTACGCGCCCTGGATGGCCCCGATCCTCGCCAACAACGCGATGTGCATGCCGGAGGACATCGCCGCCGCCGTGATCGACATGGTCGAGGACGACAGCCTCCCCGGCGGCGACTGGGTGGCCGTGCGCCACGTGGACGGCCGGATCGAACGTCAGTGGGGTCACGACGAGGGCGGGTGAAGTCATTTCCTCTTCGTTCGTCATGGCCGGGCCTGTCCCGGCCATCCAGATGCGCCGAACGCCCAGGCAAACCCGTCGACGCCCGCGCTTCTGGATCCCCGGGACGAGCCCGGGGATGACGAGCAGCTAGAGGGGAGTGGGCCTCGGCTCACGCCTCGCTGCTCTTCAGCATGTTCTCGCCGAACAGATTGGACCACTGCTCCGGCGTCAGGGTGGGGCGCAGGCTCGACAGGTTCGGCGCATTCTTGACCTCGGTGCCCTGGACCACGGCGGGCCGCGCGCCGACCGCGGCGAACCAGCGGCCGATGTTCGCATAGGGCTCCAGGCTGAGGGCGATGGCGCGGGTGGCGCGCACCCAGGGCCAGGCCGCCATGTCGGCCACCGAATAGTCGTCGCCGGCCAGGTACTGCGCCTCGCCCAGGCGCCGGTCCAGGACCGCCAGCAGGCGCCGGGCCTCGTTGGTGTAGCGGGCGACGCCGTAGTCCTGGCCCTCGGGGGCGTAGCGGACGAAGTGGTGCGCCTGGCCGTGGGACGGGCCCAGCCCCGACATCTGCCACATCAGCCACTGCAGGCAGAGCGAGCGGCCGCGCGGGTCGGGCGGGACGAAGGCGCCGCCGGCCTTCTCGGAGAGGTAGAGCAGGATCGCGCCGGACTCCATGACCGCAAAGGGCGCGCCGCCGCCGATGGGATCGTGGTCCAGGATCGCGGGCAGGCGGTGGTTGGGGTTCACCCGCCGGAACTCGGGCTTCAGGTGATCTCCGGCCAGCATGTCGTAGGGGATCAGCCGGTGCGGCAGGCCGGTCTCCGCCAGCATGATGCTGACCTTGTGCCCGTTGGGCGTCGGCACGAAGTGGACGTCGATCATCGGCTTCGTCCCCACGAACGCGTCGGGCGGCGGGCGCCCCCTCTTCGGAGCCGCCCGCCGCCCGTATCGGATCAGAACTTCAGGCCCGCCTCGACGGCGATGCTGCGGCCCTCTTCGAGGTAGAGGATGGCGCGAGGCGAGGCCGTGATCGGGGCGGGCAGGGCGAAGGCGCTGCCGGTGGTCAGTTCGTCGTTCAGGTTCTTGCCGACCACGGCCACGTGCCAGCGCTCGTCCATCGGCCCGTACTGGATACGGGCGTCCAGCTTGGCGTAGCCCTTCTGGCGGCCGTACAGCGGGCTCTGGTTGTCGCTGTTGAAGTATTTCGAGCGCCCGTGCAGGGCGATGGTGGTGTCCAGCGCCATGTCGTTGCCGAACTCGAACCGGTAGTGGCCCTGGGCGCTGAAGCTGAACTTCGAGGTGTAGGGCAGGGGCGCGCCCTTGATGTTGTTGGCCGCGATGCTGGCCGGGACCGCCGGGTTGCACGCCGTGATCGGCTGCGTCGCCAGGCAGGCCGCGCCGGGATAGTCGTCGTACTTGGCGTCCTGGTAGGCGGCGGCGAAGGTGAAGTCGAAGCCGCGGAACGGATAGAACGCCGCCGACCCCTCGATCCCCTTGGAGCTGGCGTTGGCCGCATTGCCCGTCTGGTAGGCCGAGATCGTCGGGTTGTAGACCGAGACCTGCAGGTTCTTGAAACTGGTGTCGTAGACCGAGACGTTCAGCACCATGCGGCCGTCTGCCAGGGTCGACTTGATCCCCGCCTCGATGTTTTCGGACTTCTCCGGCTTGTAGGCGAAGGTCGCGTTGGTGGTGCCGTAGGTGTTGGACACGAAGCCGCCGGACTTCGAGCCGCGCCCGTAGGTGGCGTACACCATGATCTGCGGGGCGATGTCGTACTGGACGGTGACCGACGGGTCCCAGTTGTCCTCGTTGTTGATCTTGCCGTTGGCCACCGTGTTCACCGGCCGCAGGGCGAAGGGCCCGTACAGCAGCTTGCCGTAGAAGTGGCCGCGCTTGTCGACGGTGGTGTAGCGCAGGCTGCCCATCAGCCGCAGGTCGTCGGTGACGTTGAAGGTGCCCTGGGCGAAGGCGGAAATCGTCTCGCTGCGCTGGCGGAACTCGGTGTTGAGCAGGCCGAAGTAGTTCAGCGAGGCGATGTTGAAGCCGCCCAGCTGGGTGAGCTGGTACAGCGCGGTGTCGTAGTAGGCGCCGACCACGTACTCGAACGTCCGCCCGGTGGGGGAGAGCAGGCGGATCTCCTGCGACCACTGCCGGAAGTGCTCGGGATAGCTGTTGTAGACGCTGTTGGGCGTGAGGGCGCCGCCCGTGCCCGGGATCGTCTGGTCGAAGCCGTTGATGATGTTGGAGCGGAAGAACGAATAGCCGGTGACCGAGGTCAGGGTGAACTCGCCCAGCGACAGGTTCCCGGTGCCCGACACCAGCCAGGACGTCGCCTTCGTGCCTTCCGGACCCAGGGCCGATTGCTGCAGGTAGCGGGTCTTGTGCGGCTGCTGGCCCGTGGTCAGCGGGCTCGACACCGTCAGGCCGCCCCGCACCTCGCGGTCCGAGAACTCGGTCTTCAGCGTGTAGTCGAAGGTCTCGGTCGGCGCGTAGCGCAGGGTCAGGCGCGCCAGGGCCATCTTGTTGGCCGGGTCGTGCTTCCCCGTCGCCAGGTTCTTGATGTAGCCGTCCTGGTCGACGAGCTTCACCGCCAGGCGCGCGCCCAGGGTGTCGGTGATCGGGCCGGAGACGTAGCCCGACACTTCCGGGCCCTCGAGATCGAAGTTGTAGAGCGCGGTCACACCGCCTTCGAACGACGACGTGGGGCCGGCCGAGACAATGCTGACCGCGCCGGCCGGGGTGTTCTTGCCGAAGAGCGCGCCTTGCGGGCCGCGCAGCACTTCCACCCGCTGCAGGTCGAAGAACGGCGCCTGGGCCTGGCGGTTACGGCCGGCGTAGACGCCGTCCATGTAGAGGCTGACGGCCTGGTCGAACGAGAAGTTCGCCGGCGGCGAGCCGAAGCCGCGGATATAGATGGTGTCGTTGCCCGCGGTGGTCTCGACCGACACGTTCGGCGTGAACTTCACCATCTGCTTGAAGTCGTTGGTGGCGAAGTCCGAGAGCTTCTCGCCCGAGACGACCTCCATCGAGATCGGCACGTCCTGCAGCTTCTCGGTCCGCTTCTGGGCCGTGACGACCACCTCGCCCAGGGTCGGCTGCGGCTCGTCGGCCTCGGCGGCCATGGCCTGGCCCGCGCACAGGCTCACCAGCATCGTCGTGGATAGCAGAATACGGGCGATCATCGCCGCTTCCCCCTCTGGATTGGTTCTTGGCGTTCTGTTGGTCGAACGTTGTCGCGGATATCTGCGCCGACCGGCCAAAAGTGTCAATTTACTTGACGCTCTGAACCGATCGGAGCTCTGCTTCTAGGTTTGGTCGTGGGGACGCGTTCCTCGCGTCCTGGTGGTCTTGACTGGCGGCGGGCAGGGCGCGGTGGCGCTCGGGTCGATGAGATCGGCGGCGAAGGGAAACATCCGCGCCTCCCGCGTTATCGATGGCCTATAATTAGATTACTAAGTGTTGCTGTCAATCGGGGCCCGCCCCGCGCCTCCCGCTAGGGGAGGGGCGCCTCTACTTCGCGGTCTCGAGGGCCTTGGCGTCGTTGGCGGCCAGGGCCTTCTCGGCCTTGAGGACCACCGGGCGCGACTTCTTTCCCTCGGCGTCCACCGCCTCGTGGGCGACGTCCCGTTCGGTGAAGCCGGTATGGGTCCAGGAGGCGAACTCCAGCATCACGCCGTCCGGATCCCAGAAGTAGACCGAGCGCACGAACACATCGTCGGTGACCTCGGCGGACACCTGGGTCTCGGAGTTGTCGTGGTTCAGTACGACGCCCAGCTTGACCCCCTTGGCCTTCAGCTTCTCGACGTATTCGTCGAACTTCTCGGCGGGGATGTTGAAGGCGATGTGGTTCATCGAGCCGTGGGCCGAACGGATGTCGCCGCCGCCGGGCAGGTCCGCGGGCGCCGAGATCCCGGGAACCGCTTCCGGCGCGTTCGGGAACCAGAAGAAGGCCAGCGAATCGCCGTTGCCGATGTCGAAGAAGAAGTGCTGGCCGCGCCCGCCCGGCAGGTCGAGCGTCTTCACCAGCGGCATCCCGAGGATATCGCGATAGAATTCCACCGTGCGCGCCATGTCCTTGCAGACCAAGGCCAGATGGTTCACGCCGCGGATGTCGAATTCGCGATTGGTCGGGGTGGCCATGACGTCCTCCTGTCGGGCGCACGCCCGATCTTCGTTGGCTCCAGTAAACGCCTGGCGGAGATGGGCGTCAATTTGATTGACGCTTCCCGGCGCCGCTGGACCAATTTCGCTTAGGGTTCTAACTATCTATACCGTGCCATCGGAAACCGAAATCGTCGAGGCCCTGAAAGCGGCCGGCTATCTCGCGCCGGACGCCCGGCCGCGCCTGGAGTGCCTGACCGGCGGCGTCTCCAGCGACGTCTTCCGCCTGGACACCCCGGCCGGCCCCGTCTGCGTCAAGCGCGCCCTGGCCAGGCTCCGCGTCGCCGCCGACTGGCGCGCCCCGGTCATACGGTCACAGTATGAAGTGGAATGGCTCCGCACCGCCCGCCGGTTCGCCGGGGCCGCGGTCCCCGAGATTCTGTTTGAAGACAGGTCCCGGAACCTGTTCGTCATGAGCTTCTACGACCCGCAGACTCATCCCGTCTGGAAGCCGGAACTGGCCGCCGGCCGGGTGGATGCAGGCTTCGCCGGGCAGGTGGGCCGGATGCTGGCGACCATCCATGCCGGCACGGCGGGCTCGCCCGAGATCGCGGCGCGGTTCGAGACGACCGCCCTGTTCGAGGACCTGCGCCTGGCGCCCTTCCTGCGCCGCTGCGCCGAGGTCCACCCGGCCCTTGCGCATCGGCTGATCCCCCTGGCGGACCGGACCGCGGCGGCGCGGATCGCCCTGGTGCACGGCGACGTCAGCCCCAAGAACATCCTGCACGGTCCTGATGGTCCGGTGCTGCTGGACGCCGAATGCGCGTGGTACGGCGACCCGGCCTTCGACCTCGCCTTCTGCTCGGCGCACCTGCTGCTGAAGTGCGTCTGGAAGCCCGATCACGCCTCGGCCTACCTCGACGCCTTCTACGCCCTGCAGCGCGCCTATCTGCCCGGGGTGGCGTGGGAGAGCCCCGCCGACCTCGACAGCCGCGCCGCGCCGCTCGCCGCCGCGATCCTGCTGGCGCGCGTGGATGGCAAGTCGCCCGCCGACTACGTGCGGACCCCGGAGGACAAGGGGTTCGTCCGCGACGTGGCGAAGCGGCTGGTGGCGGAGGGCACGCCGGCCATGGCCGCCCTGGCCGCCGTCTGGAAGGAAGCCCTGGGGACGAGATGAAGACGACCATCGCCGCGGTCCGCGGCCGCCAGATCTGGGACAGCCGCGGCCGTCCGACCGTGGAAGCCGAGGTGACCCTGGCCGGTGGCGCGACGGGCCGGGCCATGGCGCCCGCCGGCGCCTCGCGCGGCGCGCACGAGGCCATCGACCTACGCGATGGGGGCGAACGGTTCGGCGGCCTGGGCGTCGAGAAGGCCGTCGCGGCTGTGAACGGCGAGATCGCCCGCCTGCTGACCGGCCGCGACGCCGCGGACCAGGCGGGGCTGGATGCGGCCATGACCGCCGCCGACGGCACGCCGAACCTCGCCCGGCTGGGCGGCAACGCGACGGTAGCCGTCTCCCTGGCCGCCCTGCACGCCGCCGCGGCTGCGGAGGGCTTGCCGCTCTGGGCGCACCTGGCGCAGGGGCGGCGCGTGCGGATCCCGCTGCCCGAGATCCAGATCTTCGGCGGCGGCGCCCATGCGGGCCGGCGGACCGACGTCCAGGACTTCATGATCATGACGCCGCGCGCGGCCACGATCCGCGAGGCGTTCGAGATCACCGCCGACGTCTTCCGCGCCGCAGGCCGGCTGATGGCGGACACCGGCCGTCTGGCCGGCGCCGCCGACGAGGGCGGCTGGTGGCCGATGTTCGACTCCAACGAGGACGCGCTGACCGCCCTGGTGACGTCCATCGAGATGTCGGGTCACCGTCCGGGCGAGGACGTCTTCATCTCCCTGGACGTGGCCGCCAACGAACTCGACAGCGGCGACGGGCGCTACCGCCTGGGCCTGGACGGCGCCGAGTTCGGCCGCGAGGCGATGGTCGAACGGGTGGCCGATTGGGTGCGCCGCTTTCCCATCCTGTCCATCGAGGATCCGGTCAGCCAGGACGACCTCGAAGGCTTCGCGCTCGCTACCCGGGCCTACGGCGAGCGGGTCCAGCTCATCGGCGACGATATCCTGGTCACCAACGCCGACCGGGTCGGCAAGGCCGCTGCCGCCCAGGCCGGTAACGCAGTGCTGGTGAAGGTGAACCAGGCCGGCACCGTCACCCGCGCCAAAGCCGCTCTGGACGCGGCGAAGGACCTCGGCTGGGGCGCCATCGTCTCGGCGCGGTCGGGCGAGACCGAGGACGTCTCCATCGCCCACCTCGCCACCGGCTGGGACGCGGGCCAGATCAAGGTCGGCAGCTTCTCGCGCTCGGAGCGGATGGCCAAGTGGAACGAGCTGCTGCGGATCGAGGAGGCCATGGGCGCGGATGCCGTCTTCGCCGGCCGTTCCGCCTTCGCAGCCAGCGTCGCGGCGGGGCTCGCGTGAAGGCGGTCCTGCACTATCGGGCCTCGGCCGGATTCCGCGCCATGCTGGACGGCTACGCGCGCACGGCCGGGATCCAGGCCCTCGTCGTCGACGAGTTCGACGACGCAGCCTTCACACGGGAGATCGCGGACGCGGAGGTCCTGCTGCACGTGCTGAAGCCGGTCACCGCCGAGATGATTGCCGGCGCCCCCGACCTGCGGCTGGTCCAGAAGCTAGGCGTGGGGGTTAACACCATCGACCTGGAGGCCTGCCGGGCGGCCGGGGTTGCGGTCTCCAACATGCCCGGGACCAACAGCCAGGCCGTCGCCGAGATGGCGCTCGCCCTGATGCTGTCGGTGCTGCGCCGGCTGTCCTACCTCGATCCGCTCACCCGCCAGGGGCAGGGCTGGACCCCGGACCCGGATCTCATCGACGGCGTCGGCGAGCTCTGCGGCCGCACAGTGGGCTTCGTGGGCTACGGCGGCTCGGCCTCGCGGCTGGGGACGGCGCTGGAAGCCCTGGGCGCGACGGTGATCTACACCGCCCGCAGCGCCAAGCCGGACCTGCCTGGCCGTTTCGTGGGCCTGGACGAGCTGCTGGAGACAGCCGACATCGTTTCCCTTCACCTACCCCTGACGCCGCAGACCGAGCGGATGATCGACGCCCGCGCCCTGGCCGCCATGAAGCCCGGCGCCATTCTGATCAACACCGCGCGCGGCGGGCTGGTGGACGAGCCGGCGCTGGTCTCGGCCCTGGTCTCCGGGCGTCTCCGCGGCGCGGGCCTGGACGTTTTCGACCAGGAGCCGGTGGACCCGGAGAACCCGCTGCTGGGCCTGCCCAATGTGGTGGTGGCGCCGCACCAGGCGTGGCTGACGCCCGAGACCCTGGACCGCAGCCTCGCCGCCGCCTTCGAGAACATCCGTCGGCTCCAGGCTGGCGAACCGCTCCTGAACCAGGTGGTTTGAGAGATGCCCCGTCCCGCCGTCGTCTTCGCCTCCGGCCAGCTGCTCACCATCGATTGCTGGGCGCCCCAGGCGGTGGCCCTGTCGGACGACTACGACCTGCGTTTCGCCGACCACACCCGGGACGAAACCGTTTCCGGCATGGCGACCCGCCTGCTGGCGGAGGCGCCCGACCGCTTCCACCTGGTCGCCCACGCCCTGGGCGGCTTCACCGCCTTCGAGGTCATGCGCCAGGCACCGCAGCGGGTGATCAGCCTGGTTCTCATCGCCACGCTGGCTCCCAACGACGGCCCGGCCCAGACCGAGCGCCGGCAGGGCTATATCCGCCTCGTCGAAGACGGGCGCTTCGCCGAGGTGGTGGAGGAGCGGATCCCGATCCTGGTCCATCCCGCCCGCCGCGAAGACGCGCCGCTACTGACGGTGGTGCGCCGCATGGCCGCCGACACGGGAGCCGAGACCTTCCTGCGCCAGCAGCGCGCCATCATGACCCGTCCGGACAGCCGACCCTCATTAGGCGCCATCCGAGCTCCGACCCTGGTGATCCGGGGCGCCGAGGACGGCATCACCACGGGGGCCCACGTGAACGAGATCGTCGGCGGCATCCCGTATGCCCGCTTCGAGGAGATCCCCGACTGCGGCCACCTGCCCACCCTGGAAAAGCCGCAGACGACCAACCGCTTGCTAGCGGCCTGGTTGGCCCAACAGGCCTGAAACGGCGCGGCAGTCAGGCCCGGCGCAGGCGGTTGTGCATGGCCGTCGCCGCGATCGCCGCCTCGCCCGCCGCCACCGCGATCTGGTTCAGGCCCCGAACGACGTCGCCGGCCGCATAGAGCCCCTCGACCGTGGTCATCTGGTGCGAGTCCACCACGAGGTCGCCCCTCTCGTCCTGACGCGCGCCCAGCGCGCAGGCGAGGGCGGCCTGGCTCGCGCAGCCCAGGGCCAGGTACAGGTAGTCGAAGGGCGTTTCGCCGTCCGCGCCCGACAGCACCACCTGGTCCCGCTCGAACCGAAGGTCGGAAAGGGCGATGCGCGCCGCGTCCCTGGGCGCGTCCTCCGCCTCGCCAACGATCAGGACGGTGACGTCCGGGCTATAGGTGCGCAGGAAATCGGCTTCGCGCTGGGCCAGCGGCCCGGAACCCAGCACCGCGATCCTGGCGTCCGTGGCCTCGTAGGCGTCGCAGATCGGGCACATGCGGACCTGTCCCCTTCTGATCGCGGCCTCCAGGCCCGGAATGTCGGGCAGACGGTCGACCACACCCGTCGCGAGCAGGGCCGTGGGCGCCTCGAACCGCACGCCGCCGACCTCCAGCCGAAACCCCGCGGGGACGGACTCGAGCCGTTCCACGCGGCCGGGTCGGATGACGGCGCCATATTCCTCTGCCTGGTCTCGCAACCGGGCCAGCAGCTCATCCCCGCCGATACCGCGCGGGAAGCCGGGGGTGTTGTGGCTCTCGGGAATCCAGGTGGCGCGGGAGGGGCCGCCGTCCAACACCAGCACGCGGCGGCGGAAACGACCGAGATAGGTTGCGGCGGTAAGGCCCGCCGGGCCCGCGCCCACGACGACGGCCTCGTAGCGTTCGGGGGCGGGCATGGCGTCCATACTGCTGCAAACGCATGGCGAAGCTGTTGGTGGCGCCCTGGCTATTGCTCTCCGGACACCCCATCTACGACAGGCGCCGCCGGGCGCATGCCGCCAGCCAAGCGGTCGATCCTTCCCGGCGCGGCGCCGCTGCGAGGTCTCATGACCCCTCCTGCCTCAACACTCAGCGCTGCTGCGCCGATGACCCCCGTCGGAGGGCGCTGACGCCATGCTTACCCGCGACATGAAATCGGCCGCCTACAACACGCGCGCCGCCGAGGCGACCGCGCTCGCGGAGACCTGCGTACTGGACAATGTGCGCGAGAAGCACGAGCTGTCGGCCGCCCGCTGGCGCGCCCTGGCGGCTCTGAACGAGCGGGACGCGCGCGCCTGAGGCCGATGGCCTACTTCCGCCCGTAGAACGTCACCGGACGCCGCGCGGCCGCGTCGGCCGGCGTCCCGCATGCCCGCTACCAGGAGACCCGACCGCGGCAACCTGCCGACGCTGGAGATGCCTCACACCACAAACCCGCTACTCGCGGCCTGGCTGACGGAAAAGGCCTAAGGCTCAGCCCCCCTCGAGCGCGGCGATCACGTCCGCATTGCCGGTCCGGCGCGCGCGGGCCAGGGGCGTAACCCCGTCTGCGCCCGCCCGATCTCTGCGCGCGCCCTTCGCCAGCAGCGCACGGACGATCTGCGCGCGCTGGTCCTGGGGCAAGGCGGCCCAGGACGGCGCCCGGTCGACCGCGTAGTCGAGGGCCGAATAGCGGCCGCCGTTCACGGCGTTCGGATTGGCGCCGGCCTGCAGCAGGATTTCCACCACGTCCAGAGCCCCGGCCTCGGCCGCCTGCATCAGCGGCGTCATGCTGGTGGGGCCCAGGCGCATCAGGATGTCGAGCCCTACGCCCCGGGCGGCGATTGTTCGCAACACCTCCAGCGCCGCTGCCCTCCGCGCCGGTTCCGGCGCCTCGTCGCGCCCGAGCAGGGCTACGCCGTTCATGGCGAAAAAGGCGGCGCTCAGGGCGTTCCCGCCATTCGGGCCCGGGGCCGCAGGATCAGCGCCAAGGTCGAGCAGCGCGCGGACCGCGCGCGCCTTTCCCGACATCGCTGCGATCGCGAGCGGCGAGCCGTTTTCCCCGAGGGCGCGCGGATCGGCGCCCGCGCGGACGGCCCGTGCGATGGCCCCCGGGTCGTCCTGCAAGATGGCCACGCGCAGCGCCGCGTCGGTCTGCGCCGTCGCAGGGGCGGCGAGCATGAGGCTCAGCGCCAGGGCCGCTGAGGCGAGCAAGGTTTTGTGCATGTCACTTCCGCCCGTAGAACGTCACCGCGCGCCACGCCGCCGCGTCGTAGTAGAACAGCGCCTGTTCCGCCGCCTCAGCTCCCTCGCCGTTGCGGGTGACGCGCAGGTAGGTGGCCCAGTGGCCGTAGGCGTTGCGGCAATGGGTGTCGCGTTCGTTGATGGCGCTGGAGAAGCGGAAGGTCGAATAGTTCTCCTGGGTGTAGCCCGCGCAGGCGGCCTCGGTGGACAGCCATTCAAGGCGTCCGTGCGTGGCCATCAGCCGCTCCGATAGGCTCGGCTCCTTTGGCGGCGCGACGGCGCCGGCATAGGCTCCGTCCCGCACCTGTTGCTCGATCTCGTCCGCCTGCTTGAGCATCTGGGCCTGCTGCTCGGCCGGCAGCTTGTCCTTCAGCTGCTCGACGCTGGCGCGGATCTTCTGGGCCGTGGCCAGCATCTGGTCGGCCGCGGTCTGGGCCAGGGCGGGCGCGGGCGCCAGCAGGGCGAGGGTCAGGGCCAGCGAGGGGGCGAGACGCGGGGCGGGCATTCGAAGGTGGTCTCCGGTGAAGCTCGGGAACCCCTTGTACGGCGTAACAGCGGATTCAGACGAGGTGGGCCCCGCTTTTGCCTATCCCGCCAGCTCCCGCCGCACGATCGCCGCGCCGTCGGCCATGGCCTTCAGCTTGCCGAACGCGACCTCCCGGCTCTGGTATTTCATCCCGCAGTCCGGGGCGATGATCAGCCGCTCGGCGTCGATATGGGGCAGGGCGCGGCGGATGCGGCCCGCCACGGTCTCGGCGCTCTCCACCTTGGGGTCGTTCAGGTCGATGACCCCGTACATGATGTGCTTTGTCGGCAGCTCGCGGAGGATCTGCGGGTCCAGGTTCGGCTGGGCGGCTTCGATGGAGATGATGTCGACGTCCGAGGCCTCCAGCTCCTCAAGGAAGGCGTAGCCGCCGGGCTTCGACGCCCCCTGGTGGACATGGGCGTACCCGAAGCAGATGTGCAGGGCGGTGATCGCGCCCACGCCCTTCACCGCGCGGTTGATCGCCTCGATGGCGAAACTGCGCGCCTCGTCGGCCTTGGCCTGCAGGTACGGCTCATCCAGCTGGACGATGTCGCAGCCGGCGGCGAAAAGGTCGCGCATCTCGGCGTTCACCGCGTCCGCATAGTCCAGCGCCAGGCTCCGCGCGTCCGGATAGTGATCGTTCTGCGCCTGCTGGGTCATGGTGAAGGGGCCGGGGATGGTGATCTTCACCGGCCCGCCCGCCCGCGCCTTCAGGAACGCGGCGTCCTGCGCCTCGATGGGGCCCAGCCTGCGGATCGGCCCGGCCACGCGCGGCACGGGGTTCATGGCGCCGGTGCGGTCCATGGCCATCCCGGGCGGGTCGGTCTCGATCCCACCCAGGGCGGTGGCTAGGCGGTTGGAATAGCTCTCCCGCCGCATCTCGCCGTCGCCCACGATGTCGATGCCCGCCAGCTTCTGGTCGCTGATGGCCACCAGGGTCGCCGCCGCCTGCGCGTCAGCCAGTTCGCGCGGGTCCTTGATCCGCCACAGCTCCTGCGCTCGCACCCGCGGCGGGAGCCGGCTCTTCAGACCCTCCCGGTCGATCAGCCAGTCCGGCTGGGGATAGCTGCCGACGATGGTGGTGGGCAGCAGCGGCAGGCCGGGAAGCAGCATGGGGGGTTCCAAAAGATTAGTATTCTATCTATTGCGTAGGCAGAGGCTCCGGGCCTGTCAATGAAGCCGGGCGGCGATTGCCGCGCCCGGGCCGTGGTGGAATGGTCGACGCATGAACGACACCAAATTCTACGCCGACCCGACCAACAGCATCGGCTATCTGACCCGCATCGCCTTCCGGGCCTTTTCCCGGGCGCTGGAGGTCCGCACGGCGCCGCACGGCGTCTCCAGCGGCCAGTGGCGATTCCTGCGTGTGCTGTGGCGCGAGGACGGCCTCACCCAGCGCGAGCTTTCCCGCCGCGTCGGCATGCGTGAGCCTACCACCGTGATCGCGCTCAAGAGCCTGGAGCGCTCAGGCTTCGTGACCCGGCAGAAGAGCCTGGAGGACCGCCGCAAGGTTCACGTCTTCCTGACGCCGGAGGCTCGGGCCCTGGAGGCGGTGCTGCTGCCCGCGGTCGCGGAGGTCAACGCCGTGGCCCTGGCGGGTCTCACCCCGGACGAGGTCGCGGTCTTGCGCAAGGCGCTGACCCAGGTCGGCCGCAACCTGACGGCCGACGTCGGCGAAGATATCCCATCGGACTCGGCTGCATGATGGAACGCTCATGACCGCCAAGCTTCTCGCCTTCGCCGGCAGCACCCGCAACGGATCGCTGAACCAGGCCCTGCTCGATCTGGCGGTCAAGGAAGCCCGGGCCCGCGGCGCGGAGGTGAGGGAGATCCGGCTGAAGGACTTCGCCCTGCCGCTCTACGACGGCGACCTGGAGACCTCCGCCTTTCCCCCGGCTGCGCGGGAGCTGAAGGCTCTCTTTCGCGCGCACCACGGCTTCCTGATCGCCACCCCCGAATACAACGGCTCGGTCAGCGGCGTGCTGAAGAACGCCATCGACTGGGTCTCGCGGCCCACGGACGGCGAGCCGCTTACCGCGCTTAGCGCCTTCCGCGGCAAGGTTGCGGGGCTGATGGCCGCCTCCATCAGCCCCTTCGGCGGCCTGCGCGGCATCACCCACATGCGCCAGATCCTGGGCACGGTGCAGACCCTGGTCGCTACCGAACAGGTCCTCGTCCCCTTCGCCCACGGCGCCTTCGACGAGAACTGGGCCCTCAAGGAGGCGCTGCCGGCGCAGCTTCTTGGCGGCCTGGCGGCGCGGGTCATCGAGTTGGCGGAGCGGGTGCAGCCGCCGTTGCATTAGGGGCGGCTCGTCCGCCAGGTCGGGAAGGGTGGCGACGCGCCTATACGGCACGGACCATCCTCCCTGCCGTCGGGTCTATGGCGACACGCCTTCCGCGCCAGATGAACATCACCTGAATTGCCGCGTCAGATTGGCGCCAGCGACCTCATGAAAAGGTGGGGGAGGTCGGGGCTCCGGGAGAGACAAATGCGCAAACTGATGATGGGCGCCGCGTTCGTGGCGGCCGCGATGACCGTCCTGCCGTCCCAGGCTCTGGCTGACGGGAAGAAGCGAGGACACCACAAGCATCGTCATCACCACAGCCACTACGAACCTGAATACCGCTATCGGTCCGACTACGCGCCGGCGTACCGGGAGCGGTATGTCGAGCACCGCGTCTATGAGCGCCGCCGGGGTTGCCGCAGCGGGACGACGGGCACGATCGTCGGCGCCGCGGCCGGCGCGTTGATCGGGCGCGAGCTCGACCAGGGCCGCGACCGGGCGCAGGGAACGATCATCGGCGGCGCCGCCGGGGCGCTGCTGGGGCGGGAAGCCACCCGGGACTGTTGACCTGTCTCGAGGGGGCCGGCTGACGGGGCTCGGCGGTAGAGGCGAACTCCGCCCCTACCGCTTCAACCCGGGATCGAATGGCAGTTCGTAGCCGGTCAGGCGGGTCCGCAGCAGCTTCTTGTCGATCTTGCCGGTGGGGCCCAGCGGGATCTCGTCTACGAACAGGACGTCGTCGGGCATCCACCAGCGGGCGATCTTGCCGTCCAGGAAGTCCAGGAACTCCTGCTTTCCCGCGGTCTGGCCCGGTTCGAGCTGCACCAGCAGGATAGGCCGCTCATCCCACTTGGGGTGCACCACGCCCAGCACCGCGCAGAGGGCCGCCTTGGGATGGCCGACGGCGATGTTCTCCACGTCGATGGAGCTGATCCATTCGCCGCCTGACTTGATGACGTCCTTCGCCCGGTCGGTGATCTGCATGTAGCCGTCGGCGTCGAGGGTGGAGACGTCGCCGGTGTCGAAGAAGCCTTCGTCGTCGACCGCGCTGTTGTGCTCGGAACCATAGTAGCCGCTGGCGATGGTGGGCCCCTTGATCATCAGCCGCCCGAAGGTCTTGCCGTCGTGGGGCAGGCGGTTCCCCGCGTCGTCCACCAGCTTGAGGTCCAGGTTGCAGATCAGCCGGCCCTGCTTGAGCTTGTAGGGAAGCTGCTGTTCGAACGGCAGGGCGGCGACCTTCGGCGAGGGAGTCGAGACGGTGGCGAGCGGCGAGGTCTCGGTCATGCCCCAGCCCTGGATCACGTCCACGCCATAGTCGTCGCGCAGCGTGCGGATGATGCTCTCGGGACAGGCCGCGCCGCCCACGGTCACCCGCTGCAGGCTGGTAAGCTTGCCGCCCGTCTCCTTGAGGTGGGCCAGCAGCATCTGCCAGATGGTCGGCACGCCGGCGGAGTAGGTGACGCCCTCGGTCTCCATCAACTCGTGCAGCGAGGCGCCGTCCAGCTTCTGGCCCGGCAGCACCAGCTTCGCCCCGACCATGGGGGCCGAGTACATCACCCCCCAGGCGTTGGCGTGGTACATCGGCACGATCAGCAGCACCGTATCCCGCGCCGACAGGTTCAGGGCGTCGGGCTGCAGCGTCATCATGGCGTGCAGGTAGTTCGACCGGTGGCCGTAGAGTACGCCCTTGGGGTTTCCGGTCGTGCCGGAGGTGTAGCAGAGCCCGGCCGCCGTGCTCTCCTCGAACCCGCCCCAGGCCGCATCTGCCGGCCGGCCCTCCAGCCAGGCCTCGTATTCCGCGTCCAGGAAGATCACCCGCTTGATCGTCGGGCACTGCGGCAGGATCTCCGCCAGCAGCGGCGCGCAGGCCGGGTCGGCGAACAGCACCGTGTCTTCGGCGTGGTTGGCGATGTAGACGATCTGCTCCGGGAACAGCCGCGGGTTGAGGGTGTGCAGCACCGCCCCGATGCCGACGGTCCCGTACCAGACCTCCAGGTGGCGATCAGAATTCCAGCCCATGGTCGCGACGCGATCACCGGGCCGGATCCCCATCTCCTTCAAGCCATCCGACACCTGCTTGGCGCGCCGGTGAAGCCCGGCATAGGTGGCGCGGACGATGGGGCCCTCCACCGACCGGGTCACCACTTCGCGGTCGCCGTGCCAGCGAGCCGCGTGATCGAAGATCTTGTCGAGGGTCAGCGACCAATCCTGCATCAATGCCTGCATGGAAGCGGCTCACTCCGGTTGTCTCTGGATCGGGGATATTGATTAGCTTACGAAGCATTGTGCGAGCCGCCAAGCGGTCGCTCGGTCAATAGGCCGGACCTAACGCGAGGGGAGAGAACGGGTGATCATCGACGACAGCGATCTGTTGGCCAAGGCGGACCGGGAGTTCATCGGCGTGGTGTCGCCGACCTCGCCGCGCATCATGGCCGGCGGCCATCCCTGCCAGGGCATCTACACGACGCCGAAGGGGGGGCGGCCCAAGACCGCCTTCATCGCGACGCATTACAACGTCGATTTCTCCGAGCACTATCTCGCGCCGTACATCGCCTCGCGCGGCTTCGGCTTCCTGGGCTGGAACACCCGTTACCGCGGCGCCGAGGATCAGTTCCTGCTGGAGCACGCGGTGATCGACATCGGCGTGGGCGTGCGCTGGCTGAAGGAGGTCGCCGGCGTCGAGACCGTGGTCATCCTGGGCAACTCCGGCGGCGGCTCGCTGATGGGCGCCTACCAGGCCGAGGCCATCGCCCCCACCTTGGGCGACCTCCTGAGCGGCCCTGGCGTCGAGGCCCTGAACACGCTGCCCGCCGGCGATCTCTACATCTCCTTCAACGCCCACCAGGGGCGGCCCGAGGTGCTGACCGACTGGATGGACGCCTCGGTCGTCGACGAGTGGGACCCGGTCGCCACCGACGAGAGCCTCAATCCCTTCAACCCCGACAACGGGCCGCCCTATTCGCCGGAGTTCATCACCCGCTACCGCGCCGCGCAGCGCGCCCGCAACCAGCGCATCACCGACTGGGCCAAGGCCGAGCTGAAGCGGTTGAACGACGCCGGCGTGCCCGACCGCCTGTTCCCGCTGTTCCGCTGCTGGGGCGACCTGCGGATGATGGATGGCTCGATCGATCCGTCCGAGCGCAAGACCCCGATGTGCTACCGCGGCCATCCGGCGGTTGCGAACCGCACACCCTCGATCGGTCGGGCCAACAACCTGAAGACCTGGCTCAGCATGTGGAGCCTGGAGGCCTCCAAGTGCCGCGGCGCCGACCAGCTGGCCAAGATCACCCAGCCGGCTCTGGTGGTGCAGGGCCTGGCCGACACCGGAGTGTTCCCTTCAGACGCCCGGATCATCTTCGACAACCTCGGAACCTCGGACAAGGACCTCCAGCTCATCACCGGCGAGCACTATTTCGAGGACAGCCGACAGGTTCGCGAGGCCGCAGCAAACCTGATCTGCGACTGGGTGGAAGCCAAGCGCTAGCTAGGCGTCGTTCGCCACATCCTGCGGGGTGAAAGTCATCGGCGGACCCCAGTCCTCGTTCAGCAGGTGCGCCGCCTTCAGGAACTGCGCGCGGCCCAGACGCCGGCCCAGTTCTTCGCCCATCAGCACCATGGAGGCCTGCGCATCAATGCGCATGGTCTCGCCCATCTTGGTCGGGGCGATGATCTTGACCCGGCCGTTGCTGGGATCATCCACCAGCTCGACGATGCCCAGCTCGACCATCTGGTTGATAGTGGCGTGGATCGCCTGGCGGCTGACCCCCATGTTGCGGGCGATGTCGGAGGGGCGGCGCACGCCTAGCACCAGGTTGGCCATGACCATCGACTGCGGCCGCGTCACCACCGGCCAGCCCCGCGCCTGGAGGTAGTTCTGCAGGCCCTCGTCGAACCAGTAGAAGCCCCGCAGCAGCGACAGCAGCATGTGCCTGACATCGTCTTCCGCCGTCACGCCCCGAACACCTCGCAAAGCCACCCGAGCTCAGTGGGGCGGTTGTGGCGGATTGTCAAAGAGATGGACGGTCGCAGGCTCAGCCGATGGCGTACATGAAGTGGTCGATGCCCGTTCTGGTCCGCTCGCCGCACCCCACCGCAAGGACGCCGTTGAGCCATGCATAGCGGGGATCGGCCGTCTCGAAGACCGGCGCGATGCGGATACGGTAGCGGCCCGGATCCACGTGCGGCTGGGTCGGATCGCGGAAGGCGGCGCCGACATCCGCGGGGATCACGCTGCGGCCGGTGTAGGTGACGTAGATCAACGCCCCATCGTCGGTCTTCCAGACCACCCGCGCATCGAACGTGCCGACCGCCGCGCCGTCTTCGCCCGCGCCGCTTTCCGACCAGTTGCCGCCGCCGGGCAGGATCTCGCCCTTGAGCCGCGGCCCTTCGAACCGCCCGCCAGTGACATAGCCCACCCGCCGGTTGCGCCAGGGCGACTGGCCCAAGGCCATGATCTCCCCACCCACCTCGAACGCCGCCACGCACAGCGGCTCGCTCTTCAGGACCCGGCTGCCGAAGTCGTACAGGGACAAGGCTGCTCTCCAATTGCTTAGAGAGCTATGCTTATGGAGCGCCTCACCCTCCGGTCAACCGCCATGAGCGGCGGTCGTGTCAGACCGGCCTAGGACGCCGCCTGCCGCTCCGTCTGCCGCACGTCAGGCCAGTCGCAGACGGCGGCGGCGGACCGTGGCGCCGACCCCGCCGAAGCCCAGGATCATCATCGCCCAGGTCGCAGGCTCGGGCACGGCGCCGGCGCGCGACAGGCTGGTGATCGTCAGATTATCGATGCCCCAGCTTTCGTCATCGCCGCCCTGCCAGCCGGCGCCGCTCGCGCGGATCGAAAGCTTGAGGGTCGATGCCGTGTGCGCGAAGCGCAGCGCCGGGGCGGTCGACATGTCTACGATGCGATCCTGGTCGTAGAAGAAGCCGGCGGAGTTGAAGAGCGCGCCGAACGCTACCTCTGTCCCGCCGCCCAGGAAGACGTTGGTTCCGCTCGCGCCGGCCGACGTCAGGCGCAGGACTTCGACGTCGTCCAGGAAGATCTGCAAGTCGTCCGGCGAGGGAGACCCGTTGTCGCTGTCCCAGGAGTCGAGGAAGGCCAGGGTGAAGCTCACGTCGATCAGGTCGTGCGCCCCGATGCCCGACAGCGACCAGGACGACACATCGCCCGGCGACCCGCTGCCGCCGGTGGCGTTGCGGAACACGTCGCCGGTGTAATAGCCCGGCACGCCCGCACCGACATTCTGCACCACGCCGCCGCCCGCATCGACGACGGCGGTTACGCCGCCCGCGACCGCGGCTGGGCCGCTGAAGTCGGTCGAGTACAGCGTCTCGGCGGCCGCCCCGTGCGGCGCCCCGAGTGCGGCGAGCCCGAGGAGGGAGCCGAGCGCGGCTCCGGTGAGTGTCTGGTTCACTGCAGTTGACCCCTGATGCTCAAATGTCCGCCATTCGAACCCAGGGCCTGCGCCTTCTCCATAGTGCAAACATCCCAAAAGCGGGTGTCCGACCTGCGAGCTGGCCAGCGGGGCGCGACAGGCCACCAAGTCATCACTCCTGCCGGGCTCGGCGCCGCAACACTCTGGAGGCGCCTGGGGAAAGATCTTAAGCAGGAGAGCAGAATTCGCCCCAGCGTGGATCGAACGTGACGGACAGCAGGTTTCCCAACCCCCTCCAGTCCGCCATCGCGGAGGTCTATCAGGGGGTGTTCAGTCACCCTTTCGAGAGCTTCAAAGAGGCGACCCTCCGCCGACTGCGCGCGTTGCTGCCATTCGACTCTGCCGTCTGGGGTTCCGGCCTTCACTCGACCAACGAGATGCTGAGCGTCAGCGTCGTCGATCTGGCGGCGCCGTCCCTGATGGCCTACGCGGCGGAATGGCAGGAACAGGATTTTGTTCGCAATGCCGCCGTGTCCGAGCCGGGACGGGCCTTTCGGCCCGAAGACTTGATGCGTCGCGAGGCCTACGAGCGGACGGACATTTATCGACAGTACTCGAAGCCCGTCGGGATCGAGCATTCCCTTGGGATCGTCGACAGGAATCCGACCACGGATATCGGCGAGCTGATCTTTCTGTTCCGAGCCGATCCGGGATGGCCGTTCGGCGACGCGGAACGGGATCTAGTGGAGGCCCTCGCGCCGCACCTGATCGACGCCTGGGGGCAGTCCCAGATCGCCCATCACTATCGTGCCGCAGCCGACGGCTCGGCGTCCGGGTTCCATGGGTACGACAGCTACGCGGTCGCCGACGCCGCCGGCGTCTTGCATGCCTCGGGCCAGGACTTCACGCGAGCTCTCCGCGCGATCGCGCCCGGGTGGTTGGGTCCCAGATTGCCGCCCCAGCTGGAACCGTTGCAACGAGGTGACCTCGGCACGCTCAATCTGGGAGACGATGAGTTCACGGTGTGGTTCCTGGGTGACCGTCGCCTCTTTGCCGTTGCACCGCGCCGCGGGACATTCGGGTTGTCGCCAGCGGAGGCACGGGTGGCCCGCCTCTATGCGGGAGGAGCCAGGCAGCGCGACATCGCGCGACAGCTCGGCGTCAGCGTCTCCACCGTCCGGAACCAACTGGCATCGGTTTACCTGAAACTCGACGTGCATTCGAAGCTGGAGCTGCTGCGGGCCGTCAACCGGATGCAAGGCTGAACAAGGACGGGAACGTCCCGGCGAGCCACCAGCTGATGCGGCTGGGCGGTTTTCCGTATGAATGGCCTTTGTCGGGCCAACTTAAGGCCGGCGCGCTAAGTGACTGAAAACGCGCGTGCCGCGATTTTTGCCAACTCGGCGTCCCAACCTAAGAACGGCTCAGATCCGCATTCCCCAACTTAAGAGTGGACCAGCGACCCCCTGTTCCCGCTGGCTTGTGGGAGATCGACCTAAACGCCATAGTTGCGCTGGGCCATAGGACCGTGGGGGCAGATTCTTGGTTGAGAATGTTAAATCTATTAGCAATCCTCTAACGATAATCGCAATATTTGCTGCCCTTGCTGAAGTAGCTGGCGCAATAACATTGCCGCTCGTGAGTGAATCTCTTCAATCTACTTATATATGGTTCGTAATGGGGTTTCCAGTCGTATTGGTGGCAGTGTTCTTTGCAACTCTAAACTTCAACCCGACTGCGCTTTATGCCCCGAGTGACTATAAGAATGAAGACAATTTTCTTAGTACAATTAGGCGCGGCCGCGACTTCGCTCAAAGCCTAGATGATCTGAATGTCCAGCTTGAAGTCGCCAAATCGAATATCGTAGAAGAGCTCAAGCGCGAAGCGGGCCATATCGGCGAAGCCGAACGCGCTCGGCTCAGCGCGGTCACTATAAATCAAATTGATCTCATCAGACGGCAAGTCGAAAGCGCTAGAGAGACAGGTCAGGAGTTCGCTGCAACCGCCACTTCTGTCGCGCCATTGCCGCAATCAGCCCTGCAAGCTGACATCATCAGGTACCTGGATCGTTCGGTATCGCCCGAGCCGGTCCAAACCATCGCTTCAGCGCTCGGAATGAGCGAGGCGGCTACGGAAAGAGCGCTGCTGAAGCTCGCCAAGCGCCACCTTGTTGAGCTGTCTCCCGGCGAGCCCGATCTATATGCCAGAGTCAGGTCCTAGAGTCGTTTTGACGTCCTCCTGCGGCTTTGGCTTCCGCCTCGCAGCGGCCGACGCCTGGGTCTCAGTGCTGTCGTCGCTTCTACGTTCTGGAATTCGAGCGCAGTTGGTGCGCTAGAGTGTCGTGATGGATGAGCCGCCGGCCATTTTCGAACAGGACGACGCCGCCGATCTGGCGGCCGAGGCTGAGGCCATAGCCGCCTGAACGTCCGCTCCGTGGTGGCGTCCCAAGTTCCGAAACTGGCGCATCTCGGTCTAACAGAGCACCTTGCCCACACCGAGGGCCACAGATTCAATCCCTATCGGATCCGCCATCGTCCCGCGGTACTTGGAGCGATGAATCCTCCATCGCAGTAGCCGCGGCCAAGGTGCTTAGGCCTTGTCAGCGCCATGGTTGCTCCCCCGGCGTCCCTAAGCGGCGTCCCGGCCTAGTTCCACACCACTGCTCTGTGCGGACAACCTGACGAAGCCGCGCATGATGTTCTCGCGGAAGCCGAACCAACCGGAGCCATAGCCCAGGACAATGCGACCATGGCTGGGTTGCTTCAGCGCCAGCAGGCGTTGGTTGAAGACCTCCCGCGCGAGGTGCTTCCGCCCTTGACGGTGCGTCATCACCCGCATGTAGGACGCCGAGTAGATTTCCGTCAGTTGTCGACGGTCGGAGGTCGTGTCCGCGAGCGCCCACAGGGCTTCCTCGTAGTCGTCGGTGTTCTTGGTCTTCTTGGTCGCCTTGTCGTACTGGGCACGGAGCACCGCCTCGGTACGGGTCAGGGCGCCGTTCACGCCGGCCTTGAGGTCTTCCCGGCGCACTTCCCCTAAAACTTCCTCCGCGTCGAACATGCTCCAGAACATGCTCTCCCCGATCAAGTGGACGAAGTGCGGGAAGCCGTCGCTGATCTGCCCAATGCGGATCAGGACTTCACGCCCGACCGCCACGCCGAGGCGCTCAGCTACGGCTTCGATGATTCGCCATAAGTCCGAGTGGTTGAGCCGGTCGAGCTTGATCGTTTCGAGTATTCGTCCGGCGGAGGGATGGGACTCCAGAAGCTCGTTAATGTCCGTCGCGATGCCGCAGAAGATGAAGCGCACATCGGCGTCGAGTTCAGGTATATTCTTGATGAACTCCGCGAACTTTTCGCGATCCTCCGCCTTCTCGATCCGCTCCATCTCGTCAATGACGATCATCACGCGCCCGGTCCGGACCGAGCAAACATAGCGGATCACGTCGAGGGCTTCGTTGATCGACTGGGGTGCTGGGATCGAAGCCGTGCCCGCCGTCCCGGGGGTAAAGGTCGCGCCCATTCCGCCGGGCGCGGTGAGGCCAAGCGCCGTTCCGCTCTTCGGCTTCTCCACCCTCTTGCGAATGTCGATAGACGCGTTGCCCACGGCCTGAATCACGTCTGCGAACGTGCTGGTCTTGCCGCACACCACATAGATCGGGTCGTCGCTGCTGTGGTTGTGGAGCGTTGCAGCGGTAAGGGCGAGCGAGGTCTTTCCGACGCCTCTGTCGCCATAGACGAAGATCTGGCGCCCATCCGAGTTCAGCGCCCGCGTGATCGCCAGCAGGTTCTTCTCGCGGCCGAAAAGCCGCTCTGGCGTCTTGATGGAGGCGGACGGCGTAAGGCGATCCTTCAGGATCGCGCTGATCTGTTCGTCCGACACACCGGTTATAGCCATTCCGCGCCTTTCCCCAGGCTTGCCTCCCGACTCGGAGCCAGCCATCCGAAACCAAGCTACACCATTGTGAGGGAAGCGCCCTGCGACGTACGCATTCACCCGAGATGGGCAGCGCACATGTAGGGGGTGGGTCGAGCGAACGGCATGCGCACAGAACGTCCGCGTGCGGCGGCGACGCCAAACGTCCACAACTGGCGCGTCGTGGATCTCTGCCTCCCTGACAGGCGGAGGCCTGCGTCCGTTTTTGGCGCAGGCCGAGTCTAGTTTCATTCGCCAGCGGGCAGGGCGTGGTTGGCGACCGATGGGGGGAGAGACGCGCGGGAGGCGTAGGCAGCGCGCCATCCTGCATTGGGCCCAAGGAGGCCGCTGTGCCGGGTGCGGCTTGCCGATGGGGATGGGTCGGCGGGAAGCGAAGCCGCGGGCCGAGGTCTCCAACGTTCGATCACCTCGATCCGAAGCGCCTGAGCGGCGCCAGCACCGTCGGCAACGGTCTGTTGAAGCACCAAGCTTGCAACGCCGCGCGAGGCGGCCGGCTGCCGACCGGATGCGACCTCATCTGGCATTGGAGTGTTTTGGATCGTCTGCGGACGCAGGAAGCCGTCGAACGCTGGAATGGGTCCGTCGCATCTGCTTGACCTGGCGGCGCCATTCCCGCGCCATGAGGTCATGCCGGCGGCCGGTTGCGAGTTATTCGCAAATTGGACAGTCTTAAGTTGGAATTGGGCCACTCTTAAGTTGGCACAACAGCCTTCGCGAAGCGTGGCGGCCTCGGAGGGACTCGAACCCCCGACCTTGGCTTTAGGAAAGCCCTGCTCTATCCGGCTGAGCTACGAGGCCACGCCGGGCGGTTCGTGCCACGGGCGAGGCGGCGGGGCAACTGGCGCCGGGCGCAAACGAAAACGCCCGGCCGTGAGGCCGGGCGTCTCGCGTTCGAAGCCGGAAGCCGATCAGGCCGCGGCGGCCTGGGTCTTGACCAGCGACTTGTTCAGCATGGCGATGGCCGCGTCGCGGTCGATGCGCTCGATGGCCGCGACTTCACGGGCCATGCGGTCCAGGGCGCTCTCATACAGCTGGCGCTCGGAGTAGGACTGCTCGGGCTGGTTTTCGGCGCGGTGCAGGTCGCGCACGACTTCGGCGATCGAGATCAGGTCGCCCGAGTTGATCTTGGCTTCGTACTCCTGCGCGCGGCGCGACCACATGGTGCGCTTCACGCGGGCGCGGCCCTTCAGGGTGGTCAGAGCCTTGGACACCACGCCGGTCTCGGCGAGGGAGCGCAGGCCGGCCGTTTTCGCCTTGGCGGTGGGTACGCGCAGCGTCATCTTCTCGTGGTCGAAGGTGATGACGTAGACTTCAAGCTTCAGACCGGCGACTTCCTGGGTTTCGATCCCTTGCACCTGACCCACGCCGTGGGCCGGGTAGACGACGTGATCGCCAACCGAGAATTCGTGACCGCTCTTGCTCATCGAGATACCTCTCTATCCGTCCGCGTCACCGCGGCACATCCGTCGGGCTCCGAATAAGCGAATAGCTGCCCTTCCGCGGGAAGGATCGCGGCAGCGCATCACTCTGAAATCGGAGCTGACCTCTTAAGACACCCTTCGCCCGCGCCGACGTGGGCGCCGGCCGGCTGTTCTAGCTGCAGACCGACGCAGGCGAAGCCTTCGTGTCGTGTCGTTCCCGACATTAACACAAAAATGAGCCGAAAGAAAGGGTTGCGCCGGCCCGGCCAGGGCGGGCGCGGAGGTCGGGTTCAGGACCCGCGGCCGGGCTTCTCGGAGAAGTATTTCTCGAACTTGCCGGTTTCGCGCTCGAAAGCTTCCTTGTCGGCGGGGGGCTCGCCCTTGACCGTGATGTTTGGCCACACCTTCGAGTATTCGGAGTTGATCCGCAGCCACTTGCCGTCCGGATCGTCTTCGGTGTCGGGCTTGATGGCGTCGACCGGGCACTCCGGCTCGCAGACGCCGCAGTCGATGCATTCGTCCGGGTTGATCGCCAGGAAATTCTCGCCCTCGTAGAAGCAGTCGACGGGGCACACCTCCACGCAGTCCATGAACTTACATTTGATGCAGGGATCCATCACGATGTAGGTCATGGCGGGTGCTTCAAGGCTCCGGCGGCGCCGCCCTGTTCGGGGGCGCGGGTTTTTCACGGCCGGACCGCGTCTTGTCAATGCGACGAGGCGTCAGGAATTCTGGAAACGGGGATAGGGGCCTAGCTGAACGTTTCGCTCAGGTCAGGGCGCTTGCGACGAAATAGCGGCCGGGACTCGCCGAACCGGTTTGGTCCGGCGTCGCCCGGCATCAGGCCTACGAAGGCGGTGAACGATACGCTGCCGACAAGCAACACCGCCTGGATGATCGGAGCCAGGAGCGGCGAGGCGGCCATGGCGACGCCGGCCGCAAGACCGACCGCCAATGGCGCCGCCGCCCACCAGCCGCTCTGGCCGAAGTCGTGAAACCGCCGGATCGTGAAGATCATCAGCGGCCCGGCGGCGACTGTCGTGCTGTATCCCGGAAGCAGGAGGCTCATTGCGAAAAAGAGCCCCACCATCATCCAGTACTCCCCCCGGCCGCCCCGGGCGGCCCAGTATTTTGGAGGGCTGGCGTTGGGATCTCGGGCGGGGATGCTGCGGCCGAACATCGATCAACTCCTGTGTCGCATCAGGAGGCATCGCTCGCCTTAAGATTGCGTCGGCAGATGTGGTGAATGGTCCGCGCGGTCAGTCGCCATCAAGTGTCGAGTAGAGCGTCCGCGCCTCTTCGGCCGGGCCGCGGCGGTCGCCCATGGCCTGGACCGTAACTGCGACCAGGCGGCCACCGAGGGCGAAGACGAGGTGGTCGCCCACCTTCAGCGGACGCGCCGGCTTGTCGAGGCGGTGCTCCTCCTGCCCCGCGCGGGTAATCCGGATGCGGCCGCTCTCGACGAACTTCGCGGCGAGGGCGCGGGTCTTGAAGAAGCGGGCGCGCCAGAGCCAGACGTCGGCGCGGCAGGCGTCGACCTCGCTCATGCCGACGCGGATCCGGCCGCCTTCCTTCGGCGCCGCCGGGGCCGGCGGGCGGGCGCAGGCTGGTCCTTGAGCGCTGCGAGGGCGGCGAAGGGCGAATGCGGCGCCGGCTGGCCGGCCGCGGCTTCGGCCTTGCGCTCGGAGCGGCGGCGCCAGCCGATCGGCTCGTTCTCGCGCGGCTTATTGGCGGGGGCGAAGCCCAGGCCACGCAAGATCGAGGCGGCCTCCTCGGCGCTCCAGCAAAGGGTCTCGCGCGCCTCGTCGGTGAGCACGGCGCCGCCGTTGCGCACCGGCGCAGCGCGCAGCAGTTCGTCCAGCTTCTCGAGTTGCTCGACGGGCGCGGCGAGCCCCTTCACCGCGCGCAGGCCATGGGCGGCGAGTACCCGGGGCGCCGGCGTGGCTGCGGGCAGGCGGCTGAGCTTGTCGGGCGGTGGCCGCCAGCCATCGGCCTCGCGCGCCGACATCGCCTGGGCCAACGCCCGGGCCTCGGGCCGCAGCAGGCCGGGCAGGTAGAGCGAAAAGGCGCCGATACGCACGCCCAGGCCCCGGAGCATCCGCCGCTCGACCTGGCTGAGGCCGCGGGTTTCGACGGCCACCTCGGCCCGGTCCAGAACCCCGCCGGATTCGATGAGGCGGTAGGCGACGCCGCGGGCCAGGCCGCGGATCTTGCCCTCGGCCACCGCCGCCTCCAGCCGCCGCAGCGGCGCCAGCCGGCGGCCGGCCTCGGCGGCGACGAACGCTTCCAGGCGGCGCGCGGCCCGCTGCCGCGCCGCGTCGTGGCCCAGTTCGCCCAGCAGCCGCACCCGGGGCGCGAACGGCTGGCCGCCGGTGATCACGCCCACGACCACGCCGTCCCACAGCACCGCCCCGTCCTGGCCCAGGCCGAACGCCTCGTCGGGCGCCGCGGCCAGGCGGCCCAGGCGGCGGCCGATCTCGGGCGCCACGGCATGCTGGGCGGCGGCCCGCAGGGCTTTCTCCTCCAGCAGGCTGCCGCCCTGAGCTGCCTCGAAGTCTACGCCGGAGAGCCGGCCCACATAGTGACCTTCGACCGTGACGGCGCCGTCCGCCGCGACGCCCGCCAACATCTCCTCCCGTACGCGCAGTCCCCGCATCAGGGCGCTGGTCCGCCGGTCGACGAACCGGGCCATCAGCTTCTCGTGCAGGGTGTCGGAGAGCTTGTCCTCCAGCCCGCGGGTCTGCTGTTGCCAGGATCCGGGATCGACCAGCCAGTCGGGCCGGTTGGCCACATAGGCCAGGGTCCGGACGCTGGCGAGCCGGGTCGCCAGGGTGTCGATCTCGCCGTCCGTGCGGTTCAGTTGCTCGTACTGGCGGGCGATCCAATCGTCCCCGATCCGCCGCCGCCGCTCGGTGAGCTGCAGGAAGAAGGCCTTCACCAGGCCCACGTGCTCCTCCCGCGCCACCTTGCGGAAATCGGGGGTCTGGCAGACGTCCCATAGGCGCATGAGGTTGGTCTTGTCGCGCGTGCGGACCTGCACGACCTCGTCCTCGGCCAGGGCCTTCAGGGTCGTTTCGTCCAGCGCCTCGGCGGAGAGCTTCAGGCCCTCGCGGTCGGGCAGCTTCGCCAGGCTGCGGATCAGGGCCGGCAGGGCGGAGAAGTCGAGCTTCGAATTGCGCCATTCGGCGCCGGCCACGGGTTCGAACGCATGATGCTCCACCGCCTCGACCAGGTCGGGGTCCATGTCCTCGGCTTCGCCGGTGACGCCGAACGTGCCGTCCTTCTGGTAGCGGCCGGCGCGGCCCGCGATCTGCCCGATCTCCTGCGGATGCAGGAAGCGGGTGCGCCTGCCGTCGAACTTCCGCAGGCCCGCGAAGGCCACGTGGTCGACGTCCATGTTCAGGCCCATGCCGATGGCGTCTGTCGCCACCAGGAAGTCGACCTCGCCCGACTGGTAGAGCGCGACCTGGGCGTTGCGGGTGCGGGGGCTGAGGCTGCCCATCACCACGGCCGCCCCGCCACGCTGGCGGCGGATCAGCTCGGCGATGGCGTAGACCTGCTCGGCGCTGAAGGCGACGACCGCCGAGCGGCGCGGCAGCTTGGTCAGCTTCTTCGGGCCTGAATAGGTCAGCTGACTGAACCGGTCGCGGGTCTGGATCTCGGCGTGCGGCAACAGGCGGCGCACGAGCGGCGCCATGGTCCCGGCCCCCAGCAGCATCGTCTCGGACCGGCCGCGCGCGTGCAGCAGGCGGTGGGTGAAGACGTGGCCGCGCTCGGGGTCGGCGCAGAGCTGGATCTCGTCGACGGCCAGGAACTCGACCTCGACCGAGAGCGGCATGGCCTCGACCGTGCAGACGTAATACTGCGGCCGTGGCGGGACGATCTTCTCCTCGCCGGTGATCAGGGCCACGCAGCGGGCCCCCCGCGCCTTGACGATGCGATCGTAAATCTCGCGCGCCAGCAGCCGCAGCGGCAGTCCGATCATCCCGGACGCGTGCCCCAGCATGCGCTCCACGGCCAGGTGGGTCTTGCCGGTGTTGGTGGGACCCAGCACCGCCACCAACCGGGACGGCGCCGCGCCCGAAGGGCGGTCGCTCATGGCTTCAACGTGGGATGGCCGGAGGAGTCGGGCAAGCGGCGCCTTGCCATCCGCGGCGAACAGCGGCGCCGATGTTCCGTGCAAACACCGTTCGGCGCTTAGGAATTGCGCAGCCGTCGCCGCCCGCTAGGGTCGCGCTCGATCGTTCGCTCATTCGGGATTCCCGCCCATGACCACCCGCCGCCACCTGCTCCTCACCGGGGCCGCCCTGGGGCTCGCCGCCTCGCCCCTGGCCGCCTTCGCCGCCGAGGGCGAAGGTGTGAACGACACGCGGCTCGCCGGGTTGCTCGATGCCTTCGTGAAAGAGATCCTGGCCGACGCGCCGCAGACCGCGAGCAGCCTCGGCAAGGACAAGGGGGCTGACGCGGCGCTGAAGCGCCGGCTCGACGACGTCTCGGCCGGCGGCCGGGCGAAGCAGGTCGCCGCCTATGCCGACCGCGCGAAGCGGTTGCGGGCTGTGCCGCGCGCCAGCCTGCGGGGCCGCGACCTGACCACCTACGACAGCGTGCTCTACGCCCAGGACGTGGGCGCCGAGGGCGGCCGGTTCGGATACGGCAAGGACTATGCGAACCCCTATGTGGTCAGCCAGCAGGACGGGACGGTGGTCAACACCGGCGAGTTCCTCAACGCCCAGCACCTGATCGAGACCCGCGACGACGCCGAGGCCTACCTCGCCCGTCTCGAGCAGTATGGGACGGCGCTGGACCAGGAGAGCGACCGGACCAAGGACGCGGCCGGCAAGGGCGTGGTCCTGCCCGACTTCCTTCTGGCCACGGCCTTGCGGCAGGGCGAGGAGGCTCGTGCCCAGGATCCTGCCGCCACGCGGTTGGTCGGCTCGCTGGCCGAGCGCGCCAAGGCGAAGGGGATCGACGGCGACTGGCAGGCCCGGGCCACGGCCATTGTGGCGCAGAAGGTGTTCCCGGCCCTGGAGCGACAGATCGCCGTGCTGAAGTCGCAGCAGCCCCGCGCGACCCATGACGCGGGGGTGTGGAAGTTTCGCGACGGCGCTGACTATTACCGGTGGGGCCTGAAGTACAACACCACCACCGACCGCGCCCCGGACGAGATCCACAAGGCGGGCCTGGACCAGGGCGCCGAGATCGACGCCATGATGGACGGCATCCTCAAGGCCCAGGGCTTCACCCAGGGGACCGTGGGCGAGCGGATGGGCGCCCTGACCAAGGACCCGAGGTTCGTCTATCCGAACACCGAGGCCGGTAAGCGCGAGGTGCTGGCCTATATCGAGGAGCGCATCGCCGCCATCCGGCCCTTCATCCCCAAGTTCTCGAAGCTCGACCTGAAGGCGCCCGTCGAGGTGCGCGCCGTGCCCAAGGAGATCGAGGCCGGCGCCGGCCTGGGCTACATGAACTTCGCCGCGCTCGATGGGTCGCGGCCGGCCATCTACTACGTGAACCTCAGCGACACCGCGAACTGGCCGAAATACACCCTGGCCAGCCTTTCGATGCACGAGGCGTTGCCGGGCCACGCCTGGCAGGGCGCCTACCTCGCCGAACGGCCGGGCGAGATCCACACCATCGCCTCGCTGATGAACTTCGGCGCCTTCACGGAAGGCTGGGCCCTCTACGCCGAACAGCTCGCCGACGAGGTGGGCCTCTATGCCGACGATCCGATGGGCCGGCTGGGCTATCTGCAGGCCCTGCGCTTCCGCGCGGCGCGCCTGGTGGTCGACACCGGCCTGCACGACAAACGTTGGACCCGCGAGCAGGCGGTGGCCTGGATGGTCGCCGCCACCGGCCGCTCGGTGGGCGCGATCACCAGCGAGGTCGACCGCTATTGCGCCAGCCCCGGCCAAGCCTGCGCCTACAAGACGGGTCACAACGAGATCGTGCGCCTGCGGGCAAAAGCCCAGGCGGCGCTGGGCGACCGGTTCGACCTGCGCGACTACAACGACGCGGTGGTGACCACGGGCGGTTGTCCGCTGGCGGTGCTGGAAGGGGTGGTGGATCGCTACGTGGCGGGCGCCAGGCCCGCTTAGCGCGGAGGCTCCAGCCGGAACCCGAGCGGCAGCAGGGCTTCGATGGCGTGCGTCTCGACGCGGCCGTCGGGGCCGACGCTGACCACTTCGCAGCCGGGCTCGGACAGCTCCCAGATCTTCTGCCGGCAGCCGCCGCACGGCCAGATGAGGCCGGGCAGGGACGAGGCCAGCCAGACCCGGCGGATCGCCCTGTGGCCGTGCGTCACCGCGGCCGAGATGGCGCTGGCCTCGGCGCAGACGCCCTGGGGGTACGCCGCGTTCTCCACGTTGACGCCGTAGTGGATCGAGCCGTCTTCGGCCTCCACGCCCGCGGCCACATGCACGCCGGAATAGGGCGCATGGCTGTGCGCCAGCAGGCGGCGCAGTTCCGCGGCGATGGCGGGCGGGGCGGCGGTCGGCATGTCGGAGAGGATCGTCCCAGGGCGTTGGAGGGACGGCGAAGTCTAGGCCGCTCGACCGCCTGCGTCCATGCGCCGGCGCCCGCGCGGCGCGCTTTGCACGGCCGGCGGACACGGCGCGCGCCATCTGGGGCCGCGGCGCCCAAAGGCCGCCGCGTTCTGCGGAGAATTGGCTAGGCTCCCGCCCTTTCCCGACTCGGAGCCCGGCATGCGTATCCTGCTGATGTCCGTCATCCTGGCCATTGCGCCTGGCGTCGCGCTGGCGGCGCCGCTTCCGGCGCCGGTGGCGCGGATGATCGAGGCCGCCGCCGAGACTCCCGGCGCCCTTGCGACCGTGGCCGAGGTGGCGCGCCGCACCCATCCGGAATCCCTGGGCGAGATCGACGCCCAGGTGGCGGCCCTGACCTCGCGGGCCGAGGAGGAGCGTGTCGCCCGGATCACCAGCCTGCGCTTCCGCGACGGCTGGAAGGGCGAGGGCCAGGCCGGAGGCTTCATCAGCACCGGCAATAGCGAGGACATCGGCGGCTCGGCGGGCCTGTCCTTCGCCAAGGAGACGCTGCGTTGGCGGCACGAGATCCGCGCGCAGGGCGACTACCAGCGCTCGGGTGGGGCAGTCTCGAAGGAGCGCTACTTCGCGGGCTACGCCGGCCAGTGGAAGCTCAACGGCCGCTCGTTCGTCGCTGTCTCGCTGTCGGGCGAGCGCGACCGGTTCGCGGGCTTCAGGAGCCGGTTCTCGGAAAGCGTCGGCTTCGGCTACCGGCTGATCGACCAGCGCGACCTGCGGCTTGACGTTCAGGCCGGCCCGGCGCTGCGCCAGATCAACTATTACGACCGCGGCGACGAGATCGCCTTCTCGGCGCGCCTGGGCGGCGACCTGTCGTGGACCATCCGGCCGGACCTCGTCTTCACCCAGACCGCAACGGTCTTCCTGGACTCGGTGAGCTCCTCACTCACCGCGACGACCGCGCTCACCACCAAGCTGCGCGGCGACCTCTCCGCCCGGGCATCGTTCGACGTGCGCGCCGAAACCGAACCCCCGGCGGGCCGCGAGCACACCGACACCACGACCCGGGCGAGCCTCGTCTACAGCTTCTGACCCTGCGTCGGATTGGCACAGGCTTTGCGCAGCGTCCCGCAACAGGGAGTTGCGTATGTCCATGTCCGTCAGCGGGGTCGGCAGTTCTTTCCCGGTCGATCGGGTCAAGCGCCACCATGAGGTAGATTCTGCCCTGACTGACATCTCGGCCACGCTCACGCCGATACCGCCGGACACAGCTCAGTTGCAGATGGTCCCCCAGGGCGCCCTGGTGCGTGTCGACGCGCAGCTCCTGGGTTCCTCGGAGATGTGGGGCGGCGACGCCCTTGATCGGGCGCGCGCGGCCCGCGCCTACGGCCTCGCCAGCATGTCGGAGGTCGGCACGCTGACGCCGAAGTCGCCGCCCGAGCGGATGCAGGAGGTCTCCGGGCTGGGCTTCATTTCCGGCGAGGTGTTTACGAGCGGCGATGCCAATGCGCTGAAGGACTACGTCCGCGACCAGGTCGCCGACGCCCGCGACGCCGCGCGCCGCGAGCGCGACCTGAGCCAGGAACTGGGCGCCGAAGTGCGGCTGGCGTTCGACCCGAACGTGGGCCGGGAGGTGGCGCTGACTGCGGGCGATGCAGGGTTCGACGCCGTCCGCGGCGCGCGGGCGATGTTCGCCGGCATGCACTCCGACCTTCAGAAGATGGGCCTGAACCCGGCCGACTTCCGCGACCTGCTGGCCGTCTAGTTAGTCCAGGGTGCGCCGGTAGCGCGCCATGGCCAGCGCCGTGACCACCAGGACGAAGGCGGTGAGCGCCGCGAGCTCGCGCCACTGGTCGCCGAGGCCCTGCGATTTCAGCAGCGAGCCGCGCACGACGCGCAGGAAGTGGGTCACGGGGATCACTTCCCCGATCCACTGCGCCCAGGCCGGCATGCCGCGGAACGGGAACATGAACCCCGACAGCAGGATCGACGGCAGGATGTAGAAGAAGCTCATCTGCATCGCCTGAAGCTGTGACCTCGCCACCGTCGAGATGAGAAAGCCCAGGGCCAGGGAGCCCGTGATGAAGAGGGCGATGCCGGCTGACAGGCCGATCCAACCTCCGCCCATCGGCACCTGGAACAGGGTCGCGGCCATGACCAGGATGATCGCGGTCTGCACCAGCCCTACGAAGACGTAGGGCGCTAGCTTGCCGATCATCACTTCGAGGGGCTCCAGCGGCGTGGAAAGCAGGGTCTCCATCGTCCCGCGCTCGGTCTCGCGCGTGACGCTGAGCGCCGTCATCATCACCAGCGTCAGGGACAGGATGATGCCCAAGAGGCCCGGGACGATGTTGTAGGCGGTGATGGCTTCGGGGTTGTAGCGGCGATGGACCACCACCTCGAACGGCGCCTCACCCTGCCGGGACGCGAGGGCGCCGGTAAGGTCGTGGCGCAGGGCGAGGTCGGGCAGGGCGGCCAGCGCGGCGACGGCGCCGCTCGTGGCCGAGGGGTCGGTGGCGTCGGCCTCCACCAGGATCTGGGCGCGGTCTCCGCGGGCGACCCGGCGGCTGAAGTCGCCCGGTATGGTCACCGCGAACTGGACCTCGCCATTGCGGAGCAGCCGGTCCAGTTCGGCCGGACTGCGCGCCTGGGCCACGAAGTCGAAATAGGCCGAGTTCTTCAGCGCCGCGACGATCGAGCGGGCATGGCGGCTGTCCTCCTGGACCAGGACGGCGGTGGGCAGGTGGCGCGGCTCGGTGTTGATGGCGTAGCCGAACAGCGTGAGCTGCACGACGGGGATCGCCAGCATCATTGCGTACGTGATCCGGTCGCGGGTGAGCTGCTTGAACTCCTTCACCAGCACGGCGAGCACACGGAGCCACGACAGGCCGCTCACCGGACGTTGTCCTGGCTCTGGCTCATGAGCTGGATGAACACGTCCTCGAGCGTGGGTGGGACCTCGCTCCAGCGATAGGGTTCGCGGCGGTAGGGCCTCACCGCCGCTTCCAGGGCGGCGCGGTCGGTCCCGCTGACATGGATCGCCGCGCCGAAGGCTGCCGCCGTCTCGACCCCCGGTGCGCCGGCCAGGTCGTGCGCCAGCCGGTCGGCGTTCGGACCCTCGCCGTGAAGGGTGACCAGGCCGGACCCGGCGATCACCTCCGCCGCCGTTCCGCGGGCGATCAGCCGGCCGTAGCTGATGTATGCGATCTCATGGCACCGCTCGGCCTCGTCCATGTAGTGGGTGGAGACCAGGACGGTCAGGCCCTCGGCGGCCAGGGCGTGGATCTCGTCCCAGAACGTCCGGCGCGCCTTAGGGTCGACGCCGGCCGTGGGTTCGTCCAGCAGCAGCAGCCGGGGCTCGTGCAGGGTCGCGGCGGCCAGGGCCAACCGCTGCTTCCAGCCGCCTGAGAGCGTGCCTGCCAACTGGCCGCGCCGCGACGTCAGTCCCAGCCGCTCCAGCGCCGCATCGACCCGTTCGCGCCGGCGGTCCAGGCCATAGACCCGGGCCGTGAACTGCAGGTTCTCGGCGATGGTCAGGTCCTCGTAGAGCGAGAACTTCTGGGTCATGTAGCCCGTCCGCCGCTTCACCTCGTCGGCCTGGGCGATGATGTCGAAGCCCAGCGCCTCGCCCGAGCCGGAGTCCGGCGTCAGCAGCCCGCACAGCATCCGCAGGGTGGTGGTCTTTCCCGAGCCGTTCGGCCCCAGGAACCCGCAGATCCGTCCGGCTTCCACCTGGATGGTGACGTCGTTGACGACGTGCTTGTCGCCGAAGGATTTGTTCAGGCCGTGGACGTCGATGGCCAAGGTCATGTCGTGCGGCGCCTCACGACAAGGGCTCTACGTCCACCGGCTGACCGGGGTTGAGCCGCGCGCTGGGGCGGGCTTCGACCAGGTAGACCAGGCGGTCGCGGGCCTCGCGGCTGTAGATCACCGGCGGCGTGAACTCCGGCCGGGGCGCCACGAACTCGATGCGGGCCGACAGTCCGCTGGCGCAGCCGTCGCAGGCGAAGCGGACCGTGCGACCGATGCGATAGGCCGCCCGATCTCGCTCGGGCACGAAGAAGCGCACCTTGATCCGCTCGTCCGGCAGCAGGGACAGGATCGGCTGGTTGGCCGGCGCCCATTCGCCCGGGTGGAAGAACACGTCCTCGACCCGCGCCCTGGCCGGCGCGCGCGGCGCGACCTCGGCCAGGCGGGCGGCGGCGCCCGTCACCGCGGCCTGGGCCTGCGTCACACGGGCGTCGGCGGCGCGCACCTGATCCTCGCGGGCGCCCAGCAGCGCGGCGTCGCGCTGCTTTCGGGCAGCCCGCACCTGGGCGTCGGCAGCTTCGGCGGCGGCGCGGGCGTCGTCCAGGCGGGCCGGCGCATACCAGCCCTGTCGGACCAGGGGCTGGACCCGGCGCAGGTCGGCGTGGGCGTCGCGGGCACGGGCCTCGGCGGCTGCGATGTTGGCCTCGAACACCGCCAGCTCCGCCGGCCGCTGGCCCTTGCGGGCGTCCTGCGCCTGAGCCTGGGCGGCGGCGGCCTCCGCAGAGGCCTGGTCGGCCTGGGCGCGCACCTGGGCGGGGTCGACGACGAACAGCGCCTCACCGGCCGCCACGTCCTGGCCGCGCACCACGCTCACCTGGCGAACCGTTCCGGCGACCGGCGCGGCCATGTACAGCGGCTCGCCCTCGATATAGCCGGAGAGGGTGGCGGGCCGGTCCATCCGCGGGACCCAGATGACCAGGCCGGCGATCACGGCGGCCGCGCCGATCAGGCCGGCCACCAGCAGGCGCTGACGGTTCATGGGCGGGCTCCTTCCGTGAGCAGGCCCAACAGCAGGGTGTCGATGTGCTGGCTCATCACGGCCGGCAGGTCGAACGGCTCCGCGCCGACCGGCACGAAAGTCTCGCGCCAGAGCACCGCGACGAGCAGCGGGGCGATGAGCTGCAGAGCGTAGATGCGGGGATCGCCGGGCTTGACCTCGCCCCGCGCCTGGGCGGCGGCAATGGCGGCCGTCAGGGTCCCGAGGGCCTGGGACACCAGTTCATCGTGCCAGACCCGCGCGATTTCCGGGAAATTCCGCGCCTCGCCGACCACCATCTTCAGTACGCAGCCCAGCGGCGTGTGCGTGACGATGCCGGCGATATGGCCAGTCACCCCGCGCAGGAGGTCGGCGAGCGGGCCGGGATGGGCAGCGGCCATGGCCTTCACCGCGACGACGTTGGGTGCGATGGCCTGGCCGACGACGGCGCGGAAGATGTCTTCCTTGGTCTCGAAGTAGAGGTAGATCGCGCCCTTCGACACCCCCGCTTGGCGAGCGATGTCCTCCAGCTTCGCCGCCGCGAACCCCTTTTCAGCGAACACCGCGAGGGCGGCCTGCACGATTTCCGCGGGCCGATCGGCCTTCCGTCTACGGAACTTGGGCGCGCCGGCGTCCATGGGATGTGCTTTCTAAATAACTGACTGGCCGTTTAGTAACAGGTGCCGCTGAACGGTGCAATGGGAACCGTGTTCGCCCGGCGGCGACCGGTCGCATGGTTAAATTTGGCGGCTTCGCCTATTTTTCGCCCCGGTCCGAAGCCAGGACCCATCACATCGCTGCATTTGGCGCGGCGTTCCAGTCAAACCGCCACGAAGCTTGGCAATAGTCCAGGTGCGGCGTGCATTTGTTGAGTGAAGGATCCTGGATGAAGTTGGGCGTTCCCGCGCGTTTGCTTGAGTTGGTCGAAACGAAACCTGCGCTGTTGGTATCTATAGTCGCGCTTGTCACCGCGACAGCTGCTGCTGCGGCGCCGCTCAGCCAGCCGGAGCATCGGATCACTCTGGCGACAGCCGTGGAACGCGCCATGGAGCAGGCGGATCCCCCCGCCGAACCCGCGCCGATGGAACGGGTCTGGGACGGCGCAGACGTCGATGGCGACGGCCGCGCGGACTTCGCCAATCCGACCGGACTCGAGCCTCGCGAGCACGACGCCTATGGCGCCGGCCAGTTCGGGGCCCGCCGCGACGGCGGCAGCCGCCGGCACGAGGGCGTGGACTACCGCGCCGAGGCGGGCCAGGACGTCGATGCGCCGATCTCCGGCTATGTCACAAAGATCGGCTACGCCTATGCGGGCGATCAGAGCCTGAAGTTCGTCGAGATCACCAATCCGGCCCTGAACTACGCCGCCCGGGTCTTCTACCTGAAGCCGACCGTCGACGTGGGCGACGCGGTGGCCATCGGGCGGCCGATCGGCAAGGCGCATTCGCTGCAGCGGAAGTACCCGGGCGGTATGACCGACCACGTGCACCTGGAGATCATCGACCGGCGCGGCGCCCGCCTCGACGCGACCCGGATGATCGTTGCGCAATACCGTCCCGCGACCACCACCCTCGCCGCCGCCGAGTAGGCGCAGGGCCGCCGCGCCTTGACCGCTCCGGCCGCGCCGGGGCAATCATCGCGCGTGGCGCCCGCAAGGGCTCAAAAGGGAATGCGGTGCGTGCGCTCGCGCACAAGGCCGCGGCTGCCCCCGCAACTGTAAGCGGCGAGTCGAAGACCAACACAGCCACTGGGGTCGAAAGGTCCTGGGAAGGCCGGTCCGAGGCGACGAGCCGCGAGCCAGGAGACCTGCCACAAGCCGTGGTCACGCGCGACCACGTCGGACGGGGTGCGCCGATGTGGATGGACCGGCTCGGGGGCTTCTCCGGGGGCGCCCATGTTCGTCGCGGTGACGTGTCACGTTCGCCGCGAGGTTTCGGCCCATGTCTTCCATCGTTTCTCCACCCTCCCGTTCGGGCCTGTGGTCTGCAGGTCTCGTCGCCCTGGTCGTGGGCGGCTCCTTCCTGGCCGGCTGCCTGGAGCCCCTGGTCGCCGTGGCGGTGATCGCCGCCGGCGCCCTGCCGCTGGGCCGGGCGCTCCTGCTGACAGCCGCCGTCTGGCTGGCGGGCCAGGCCGTCGGCTTCGGCCTGCACGACTATCCGCGGGACGCCCAGACCGTTTCGTGGGGCGTGGGGCTGGGCGTCGCCGCCCTGGCCGCCACGCTTGCCGCCGCGCCGGCGTCGCGGGCCTTCGCGGGCCAGCCCGTATGGCTGCGGGCGGGCGCGGCCTTCGTCGCCGCCTTTGTGGCCAACCAGGTCGTGATCCTGGGTGTGGAGCAGGTCGTCACCGGCGCCTGCGAGGTGCGGCCCGGGGTCATCAGCCTCGTGGGCCTCGTCAACGCCGTCTGGCTGGCGATCCTGCTAGCGATCGACGCCGCCCTGCGCCGCGCCGGCCTGACGCTCCCGGCCTTCGGGCGGGCGGCATGAGCGGGCTCCGCATCGTCTCCTTGTTGCCCAGCGCCACCGAGATCGTCGCCGCGGTCGGCATGGCCGACCACCTCGTCGGCCGCTCGCACCAATGCGACTTTCCTCCGCAGGTGCGGCATCTGCCGGCGCTGAGCGAAACCAAGGTGCGCCTGGACGGCACGTCCCGCGACATCGACCGCCGGGTAAACGAGATCATCGCCCAGGGCGTCTCGGTCTATCGCGTCGACGCCGAGCGCCTGCGGGCGCTGAAGCCGGACCTGATCCTGACCCAGACCCAGTGCGCCATTTGCGCGGTCACGCCCGGCGACCTGGAGGACGCGTTGTGCGAATGGACCGGCATGGCGCCGGCCCTTGTTTCGCTGGAGCCCAACGACCTCTCCGACGTCTGGGGCGACATGCGCAAGGTGGGGCAGGCGCTCGGCGCGGACACCGCGGCGGAGCGGGCCATCGCGACGCTGCAGGGCCGCCTGACCGCAATCCGCGAAACCGCCGGGCGCGCCGCCTACCAGCCGACCGTCGCCGCCATCGAATGGATCGATCCGCTGATGGCCGGCGGCAACTGGATGCCCGAACTGATCGAAGCGGCGGGCGGCCAGAGCCTGTTCGCCACGCCGGGCCAGCACTCGCCGTGGCTGGACTGGGGCGCGCTGGCCGCGGCCGACCCCGACGTCATCCTGCTGCTTCCCTGCGGTTTCACCATCGAACAGAGCCTGGCGGACCTGCCGCAGCTGCAGGGGCGCCCCGAATGGGCGGCGCTTTCCGCCGTGCGCCGCGGGCAGGTCTACGTCATCGACGGCCACCACTACTTCAACCGGCCAGGGCCGCGGCTGGTGGAGTCGGCCGAGATGATCGCCGAGATTCTCCACCCCGACCGGTTCGCCTTCGGTCACGAAGGCCGGGGCTGGGTGCGGCTGTAGCCCTACGGCCGGAGCAGGGCGTTCAGTTCGGCGCCCGTGGCCGCCTCGCCCAGACGGTCGAAGCGGCCCTCGATGGCGATCTCGCGGGCGGCGCCGAGGAAGCCGGCCCAGGCGACCCGGGCGAGGGCGCCGCCGACGCTGATCCGCCGCACGCCCAGGTCGGCCAGCTCCGCCACGGTCAGTCCCTTGGTCCACATCAGGACGTTCAGCGGCTTCGGCGCCACGGCCCCGACCGCTGCGGCCACGTCCTCCGCCGTCCGCAGGCCAGGCGCATAGAGGCAGTCCGCGCCCGCCTCTGCGAGCAGGACGAGCCGGTCCAGCGTCTGCCGCAGGTCCATCTGGCCGATCAGCAGTCCCTCGGCCCGCGCCACCAGGACCGCGCCCGATCCCTCGGCGTCCACGGCGGCCCGCGCCGCCTTCACGCGCTCCACAGCCAGCGCCGTCTCGTAGAGGGGCTTGCCGCCATCGTGGCTCATGTCCTCGATGGACAGCCCCGCCACGCCCGCGTCCAAGGCCAGGCGCACGTTTGCGGCCACGGCCTCCGGCGCGTCGGCATAGCCGTTCTCGAAGTCGGCGTTCAGCGGCAGGTCGGTGGCGGCGGCCAGGACTGCGAGGTGCGCCAGCATGTCGGCGAGCGGGACCTCGTTGTCGAGCCGGCCGGTCGACCAGGCGAATCCAGAGCTTGTTGAGGCCAGGGCGGGGAAGCCCAGCGCCTGCAGCATCCTCGCGCTGCCCACGTCCCAGGGGTTCGGGATCACGAAGCAGCCGGCTTCGTGCAGCTTCCGGAATCGCGCGCGCTTCTCGGACGGAGTCGTCATCGGACCCTCCCACGGCAAGGCTTAACGCTGGAAGCTGAAGCAGAGAACGGGCGCGAAACGAATCGCGACCGAATCACTGACTCGCAGCGATTCAGCTTTCGTTCCCTACGACATATTGTATCTGAATCGCTTCGGCCCACAACGAGGCTTCATCTTCGGGCGCGACCGATTGGACTTCTTTCCGCCTCGCCTTGACGCGGAAGGGGGCCTTCCTCTATATCGCCCGCTCCTTGCGCGGACCTAGTCCGTCGCACATCCATTTCCACGCGAAGGTATTCGCTATGTCGCGCCGCTGCGAAATCACGGGTGTCGGGCCGATGGTCGGCCACAACGTGAGCCACTCGAACATCAAGACCAAGCGCCGGTTCATGCCGAACCTGGTGGCCACCACCGTTCAGTCGGAGGCGCTGGGCCAGTCGTTCAACCTGCGCATCACCAACGCGGCGCTGCGCACCCTGGACTTCCGCGGGGGCCTCGACGCCGTCCTGCTGAAGGCCAAGGACGAGGTCCTCTCGGCCAAGGCGCTGAAGATCAAGCGCCAAGTGAAGGCCAAGCTGGCCGAGCAAGCCGCGGCCTGAGCCGTCGCGCTCTGAGAGTTTGAAAAGGCCGCCCCTTACCGGGCGGCCTTTTTGCTTGTGGCTTTCGCGGCGCGGCCGGTGGCGCTTAGGGGCGCGTCCAATCGAAGGCCAGCAGCAGGGTCCGCTGGCCCGTGGGCCGGCCGTCGTAGAAGCCGAAGTTGTCGTCCGAGACGAGGTAGAATCGCACGCGGCCGTCCGGCTGCGGCGCGGCCGCAAGGCCTTCCAGGTTGTCCACGGTCAGCGGCCGGGCGATCTCCAGGCTGTCGACCAGCCGGCCGGTCCGGTCCAGGATCCGAAGCTGGACCACATTGCCCCGCAGCACCGAATAGCTCCGCAGCAGGTAGGCCAGCCCACCGCCCGGCAGGTTGTCCATCGCCACCAGTTCCGAGCCGGCGAGGTCCAGGTCGCGGTCGCGGACGCAGGTCGTCGAGATTCGGCAGACGAAGGTCCAGCCGCGGTCTTCCAGTCCCACGCGATAGGCGTCGGCGGCGACGTCCGGGGCGGCGATCAGCGCCTCCATCCCCTTGTTGTCGGTGAACTTCACATCGGGCTGCGGAACCGGGCGGGGCAGGGCGCCGTCCCTGGCGAACAGCAGGATCCGGTCGTGCTGCTCAAAGCTGACAAGGATGTCGCCGTTCGCGAGCCGGGCGATCCCTTCCGAGTCGTACTCGCGCTGCCCGCCGACGTAGAGGTCGGCGCCGGTCGTCTCCTTCAGGGCGATCATCGTGGCGTCGGTGAGACCGGCCAGCCGGCCGTTGGCGTCCAGCACGACGCGGGCTTCCAGCAGGTCGGATTGATCGCCGATCGCCAGCAGCCGACCGTCCGGCGAGACCTTCAGGTCTGAGAGCCCATGCAGCCGGCTCGTCTGGCGCGAAGTGAGCACCAGGCCGCCGGCATAGGTGAAGTTGCCGATCCGCTCACGGCCCGGATCGCTCGGATCCATGGGTACGGCCTCGGCGTCCACCTGTATCGCCGCCCCGACGGCGACCGGCTGCAGAGGCAGCGGCGCCATCGGCGCCGCGCACGATCCCAGCGCCAGCGCGAGCGCCAGGCCGGCGATCCGCCTCAAGCGGTGGCCCTCCGGACTTCCTTGAAGGTCGAACGCCGCGCCGGCCCCTGCGGCCCTTGAGTGTTCGGCGGCGGCGCCAGCAGGTTGGCGTTCTTGCGCGTCACCCGCCGGACCTCCTCGTCGAACAGGTCGGCGAGCTGTTCAACCATGGCCCCGGCGAGCTGCTCCACGTCCACGATGGTCACGGCGTTCTTGTAGTAGCGGGTGACGTCATGGCCGATACCGATGGCGATGAGCTGGACCGGGCTCTTGGCCTCGATCTCCCCGATCACCTCGCGCAGGTGGCGCTCCAGGTAGTGGCCCGAGTTCACCGACAGGGTGGAATCGTCGACCGGAGCCCCGTCCGAGATCACCAGCAGGATCCGGCGCGCCTCCGGGCGGCCGATCAGCCGCTGGTGGGCCCACATCAGGGCTTCGCCGTCGATGTTCTCCTTCAGCAGGCCTTCGCGCATCATCAGGCCGAGGTTGCGTCGGGCGCGGCGCCAGGGCGCATCGGCGGCCTTGTAGATGATGTGGCGCAGGTCGTTCAGGCGGCCGGGCTGGGCGGGCTTGCCGGCCTTCAGCCAGTCCTCGCGCGAGGAGCCGCCCTTCCAGGCGCGCGTCGTGAAGCCCAGGATCTCGGTCTTGACCCCGCAACGCTCCAGGGTGCGCGCCAGGATGTCCGCGCAGACGGCGGCCACCATGATCGGGCGGCCCCGCATCGAGCCCGAGTTGTCGATCAGGATGGTGACGACCGTGTCCCGGAACTCGGTGTCCTCCTCCTCCTTGAAGGCGAGGGACGCGGTAGGGTCGGTGATCACCCGCGTCAGGCGCGCAGTGTCCAGCAGGCCCTCCTCCAGGTCGAAGGACCAGGAACGGTTCTGTTGCGCCAGCAGCTTGCGTTGCAGCCGGTTGGCCAGGCGCGAGACCACGTTCGACACGCTGGCCAATTGCTGGTCGAGATAGGCCCGCAGGCGGGTCAGTTCCTCGGGATCGCACAGCTCCTCGGCGGCCACGATCTCGTCGTGGGCGGTGGTGAAGACCTTGTAGGTGATCGCGCGGTTGTCGCCCGACGGGTCCGGGCGCGCGGGCTGGTCGCCGTCGCCCATGTCCGGCGGTTCGTCGGTGTCCTCGGCGTCGGGATCTTCCTCCGACTGCATCATCTGGCTGTCGGCGTCCTCGGCCTCGCGGGCCGTGGTCTCGTCGTCGTCCATCGCCGTCTGCTGCGGCGACTGGCTCTCGCCCTCGCCGTCGTCGTTGTCCTCGGAGGCCTCGGGGTCGCCCTCGTCCTTGCCCTCGCTGTCGTCGTCGGGCTGTTCCGGCGCGTCCGACAGGTCGTCGCCCATCTCCAGGTCGCGGATGATCGCCCGGGCGATCCGCGCGAAGGCCTTCTGGTCGTGAAGCGTGCCTTCCAGCTTCTCGAGGTCCTCGCCGGCCTTGGCCTCGATGTCGCCGCGGAACATGTCCACCAGCGCCCGCGCCGTCGGCGGCGGCGGCTCGCCCGTCAGGCGCTCGCGGACCATCAGCGAGACGATCTCGGCCAGGGGCGGGTTCGCCATGGCCTCGACCTCGTTGTAGACCTTGCGGGCCCAGGCGTGATCCATCACCGCCTTCAGGTTGCCCTTCACCCCGCCCATGGCGTTCGCGCCGATCGCCTCGATGCGGGCCTGCTCCAGGGCGTCGTAGATCGGCTGGCCGGCGCCGGACCGGGGGCGGGTCTTGGCGTGCGCGGCCGGGTCGTGGTGGGCGATGCGCAGGGCCATCTGGTCGGCCAGGCCGCGGATGCGGGCGGCGTCCTCGGGCGTCAGGTCCCGCGGCGGGTGTGGCAGCACGGCCCGGTTGCCGGAGAGCTGCGGCCCCTCGCCGGAGTAGACGATCTCCAGGTCCGGGGTCTCGGCCAGCGAACGCGCGGCATGGGCCAGCGCGCGCTTGAAGGGCTCCAGGGGGCTTTCCGGGTTCTTCGCCATGTCAGTCGGTCATAGATCAGGCGTGACCCGGGGTGAAACAAGGAATCGTGTCCTGGGGAACGGTGAAGGTTCCCCAGCGTTTCCAGGGCCGAGTTTCGGACTGAGGAGAAACCTGATGCTGAAATGGGCCCTGATCTTCGCGATCGTCGCCATCGTGGCCGGCGCGCTCGGCTTCGGCGGCATCGCCGGCGCTGCGGCCGGTATCGCCAAGCTGCTGTTCTTCGTCGCCGTGGTCGGCTTCCTGCTGTTCCTGGCGCTCGGCGTGTTCGCCGGTCGCAAGCTGACCGGACGTTAGCAAATCGGGGCGCGCCGAAAGGCGCGCCCCGTCGCTGCTACTTCTTCGCCGCGTAGGCCTTGGCCTGCCGGCCCACCAACTCGACCAGATCGCCCATAGCGATGTTGGCGTCGATCAGGTGCAGGCCCCAGTCCTGAGCGACCACGCCGCCCGGACCGGTCACGTCGCCGCTGATCGTGTCGGTCCGAGGATCCGCCGGGTCGGCGTTAACGTGCGCCTCCAGATAGTTGAAGCCGTTCTTCGAGACGCAGCCGCCGGTGATCAGGCCGGGGAGGGACACGAACGGCGTCTTCGGGTTGGGCTTATCCTTCACCCAGGTCGGCGTCGCCGCCGAAGCGCTGGCGATCTCCATCCCGTTCGACAGATAGGCATGCAGTTCCTTGCGGCCCAGCAGCGCGGCCGGGTTGACGCACGCCGCTTCCATGTCCGGGTTCGCCACCTTGCCGAAGCGGGTGTTTGCGGGTGGCGGTATGGTGTCGCGGAAGGTGACGTAGCTGATCGCGCAGCCGGTCTGGTCGGCCGACTTGCACAGCGGGATCGTCTTGAAGGCGCCCGTGTCCTGGCCCTTTGTCACCGGCAGGTTCGAGCCCAGGATCAGCGCGGAGACCAGCTGCTTCTGCACCGGCTTGCCTTCGATCTCGGCGGGGATCAGCCGCTGAAGAAGGCCGGAGCCCTGACTGTGGCCGATCAGGACCACCCCGCGGCCCTTGTTCTGTGTGGTCAGATAGTGGTTCCACGCGTCGACCACGTCATTGTAGCCCACCTGACGCACGGCTGGGTCAGCGGCGCCCGGGATAGGCTTGCCCTCCACCATGGCCCGCAGGGCGGTCAGGGTGAACTGCCGGTAGATCGGCGCGAAGATCCGGCATTTCGAGCCGAAGCGGGCCAGCTGCTGCTTCACCACGTTCAGCTCTTCGGCGTTGGCGGTCATGTCCGAGACCACGCCGGGGTCGTTCGAAACCGTGGGGTAGACGTAGAAGCAGTCGATCGGCGCCTTGGGGTCGGCCTTGAAGGCTTCGACGCTGGACGAGCCGTCGGCCTTGACCACCGTCGTCGACAGGTCGATGGCGCAGGCGTCGCCCGCCTTGCCGGGCCAGCACAACCAGGCCTCGGGCTTGGCGTAATCGTTCTTGGGATAGGTGCTCTGCGCCGCGGCGGGCAGGGCGGTCAGACCCGTGGCGGCAAGGGCCAGGATGGCAAGCGATCGTAGCGTCATAGTCTCCCCCGGAAGGCTTCTGATTTTCGAATAACCCGTATGATCATCGCCTGTCGGTTGCGCCAGGTCCAGCGCCCTTCATGCGCGCGGCGATTCGGGCCAAAGTCCCGCCCAGAGTTCGGGGAAAGACAAGATGGCGTCCGATAAACCGGCAGGCTGGCCGGCCAGGATCTGGGCCGTGATCGGCGGTGGGCTGGTGGCGCTGGTCGGGATCCTGCTCCTCGTGGGCGGGGGCTGGCTGATCTTCCTCGACGGCTCGCCCTACTACATGCTGGCGGGGGCTGCGATCATCGCAACGGGCGTGATGCTGGCCCGTCGTCATCCGGCGGCCGGCCTGATCTACGCCGCCGTGCTGGGCGCCACCCTGGCCTGGGGTGTGTGGGAGGGCGGCTTCTCGTTCTGGCCCCTTGTGCCGCGCCTCTTCGCCCCGGCGGTGCTAGGCCTGTTCATCCTGCTGGTGATCCCGTCGGCGCCGAAGGCGGCCCTGCGCCATCAGTCGGGCCTGGCGGTGGCGCTGCTGTCCCTGGCCTGCCTGGGGGTTCTCGGCGCCGCGGTCCCCGCGACTTTCACCTGGGGCCAGGCCACCATTCCGGCCCAGGTGACCGGCGCTGCGCCGCCCGCCGAGGCGACGTCGGACTGGCGCTACTACGGCCGCGATCCCGGCGGCTCGCGCTATGCGCCCGTCGACCAGATCAACCGCGAGAACGTCGACGACCTGAAGGTCGCCTGGACCTTCCGCACGGGCGAGAGGCGCCACCGCGGCAGCCAGGACCAGAACACCCCCGTCCAGGTGGGCGATACGCTCTACGTCTGCACCCCCACCAATGTGGTCATCGCCCTCGATGCCGATACGGGCCGCGAGAAATGGCGGCACGACCCCAAGGTGAAGCCGCTCTTCTGGAACCGCTGCCGCGGCGTGGGCTATTGGGACGGGAGCCAGCCCAAGGTGGCTTTGGCCGGCCCGGCCGCGCCGATAGCGAAGACGAGTGCGGTCCAGCCGGCCGCCGCGCCCAAGCCCGCCAGCGCCGCAGCCAAGGCGGCCGCCGCCCCGCTCTGCCGCCGCCGGATCATCTCCTCGACCGTCAACGCCCAGCTCTTCGCGCTGGACGCCGAGACGGGCCAGCGCTGCCCGGGCTTCGGCAAGGACGGCATGGTCGATCTCACCGTCGGGGTGGGGCCGGTGAAGCCGGGCTTCTACTTCCAGACCTCGACGCCGACGGTGATCGGCAACCGGGTGCTCGTCGGCGGCTGGGTGGTCGACAACCAGGAACTGGCCGAACCGTCGGGCGTCGTGCGCGCCTTCGACGTGGTCACGGGAGAGCTCGTCTGGGCGTGGGACCTGGGCGACCCGTCCATCGACAAGCTGCCGCCGGAGGGCAAGACCTACACCCGCGGCACGCCCAACGTCTGGTCGACGCCCGCGTTCGACCCCGACCTCGGCCTCGTCTACCTGCCGGTGGGCAACGCCACGCCCGACTACTGGGGCTCGCACCGCTCCATGGCGGCGGAGGGGTATTCGTCCTCGGTGGTCGCGGTGGACGTGGCGACCGGCAAGATGCGCTGGACCTTCCAGACGGTGCACCACGACCTCTGGGACTACGACGTCCCGTCCCAGCCGATGCTGATCGACTTCCCGGTCAAGGGCGGCACGGCGCCGGCCCTGGTCCAGCTCACCAAGCGCGGGCAGATCTTCGTGCTCGACCGGCGCGACGGCAAGCCGCTGACGCGGGTGGTGGAGGTGCGGGTTCCCGGCGGGGCCCAGCCCGGCGAGTGGGTCTTCCCGACCCAGCCCTATTCGGTGGAAATGCCCACCATCGGTGTCGAGCGGCTGACCGAGCAGATGATGTGGGGCGCCACGCCCCTGGACCAGTTGGCCTGCCGGATCATGTTCCAGTCCGTGCGCTACGAGGGCGACTTCACGCCGCCCGGAAGCGCCAAGCAGCCGTCGCTGCAGTATCCGGGCAACGCCGGCGGGATGAACTGGGGCTCGGGCGCCTTCGACGCGCGCCGCGGCCTGTTGATCGTCAGCGACGTGCGCATGCCGCAGATCGTGGCCCTGACCAAGTCGGACGAGCCCGGCGTGGCCCTGAGCCGCGCCGCGAAGGACCGCCCCCCGCCCAGCCTCAAGGCCATCCCCTACAAGGTGCGCAACCAGTGGTTCCTGAGCCCCGTGTTCGCGCCCTGCGTCCAGCCCCCGCATGGGATGCTCACCGCCATCGACGTGCGCACGCGCCAGGTGGTCTGGCAGGTTCCGGCGGGCACGGCCGAGGCCCAGGCGCCGTTCGGCCTGAAATCGCACCTGCCGATCCCCATCGGCACGATCGGCATCGGCGGCCCGATCACCACGGCCGGGGGCGTCACCTTCCGCGCCGCGACGACCGACGCCTATCTGCGGGCCTACGACAACGCCACGGGCAAGGTGCTTTGGCAGGCGTCGCTGCCGGTCGCGGCGGCGGGGACGCCGATGACTTACGTCTCGCCTAAGACCGGCCGGCAGTACGTGGTGGTCAGCGCCGGCGGCGCGGCCATGAGCCCGGCCAGCGGGGATTACGTCGTCGCCTACGCCCTGAAGTAGCGGTCAGCCGCCCAGGCTGCGCCGCAGGAACGCGAAGGTCTCCTGCAGGATCTCCAGCGTTCGCGGCGTCGGGCCTGTGAGGTCGAAGCTGTGCGGCGCGGCCGGATTGTTGGCGACCGTCAGCGGATAGTCCCGGCGCAGGGCCTCGGCCACGAACCGGTCCACGCCGGGCAGCAGCTCGGGGATCTCGTCGGCGCCGGCGCGGGCCAGGTACAGCGGCGCCTTGCGGCCCGGCTCGGCGACCTGGCGCAGGGGCGATTGGGCGGTCAGGGTCTCGGCCGCGTTGCTGGCGCGGTGCTGCGCGGAGCCCTCCAGGTCCATCATGGGGTAGTAGGCCACCAGGCACCGCAGCCAGGAGGGCGCATCCTTCACATAGGGCGCCAGCATCGCTCCGCCGGCGGAGTAGGCGGCCAGGCAGATGCGGTCGGGGTCGATGTTCAGCTCGGCCGCATGGGCCCGCACATAGGCTACCGCCGCGGCCACGTCCGTCGCGCCCTCTGCGACGCCCTGGGGGAAGCCCAGCCGGTGGGTGAAGGTCACGCCCACCAGGCCCTGCGCGGCCGTGAGCCGGCCGTAGGAGGTGAAGGCCCCGATCTCCTTCATCGGCGCGCCGGGCGGGCCGCCGCCATGGATGAAGATGACCGCGCCGCGCCGCTCGCCGGACTTCAGGCCGTCCGGCCGATAGACGTCCATGGCGATGCGGGGATCGCTCCCGCCGGCGTAGGGCAGGTTCTTGGTCACGGCGACCCGGTCCATGCCCGGCACGGTCATGACGACGGTCCGTCGCGCCGCTGCGATCACCTCGGGAGGGATGGACGGGGGCTGGGCCATGGCCGAGCCTGCCGCCAGCGTGAAAGCCAGGGCCGCCAGCAAGCGCATCGGAAGGTGTCTCCGGTGAAGGTGGGCGGGGAGTTTAGCCGCCCCCCGCATCCTTCGCCCAGCTAGAGCCGGCCAACAGGCGTTGCCGCCGGACTTTTACGCGACGCGGACCCGCGCCGTGCTCTCGGGCAGATCCTGGCCGAAGGCGCGCTGGTAGAACTCGGCCACCGTCCCGCGCTCCAGCTCGTCGCACTTGTTCAGGAACGTCATCCGGAACGCGAGCCCGATGTCGCCGCCAAAGATCTCGGCGTTCTGGGCCCAGGTGATCACCGTCCGCGGGCTCATGACCGTGGAGATGTCGCCGTTCATGAAGGCGTTCCGGGTCATGTCGGCGACCCGCACCATGGCGTTGATGGTCCGCTTCCCCTCGGCGCTCTGATAGCCAGGGGCCTTGGCCAGGACGATCTCGGCCTCAACGTCGTGGCTGAGGTAGTTCAGCGTGGTGACGATGGACCAGCGGTCCATCTGGGCCTGATTGATCTGCTGGGTGCCGTGGTAGAGGCCGGTCGTGTCGCCCAGGCCGATCGTGTTGGTGGTCGAGAACAGGCGGAAGTACGGATTGGCCCGGATCACCCGGTTCTGGTCCAGCAGGGTCAGCTTGCCCGACGCCTCCAGCACGCGCTGGATCACGAACATCACGTCGGGCCGGCCGGCGTCGTACTCGTCGAACACCAGGGCGATGGGGCGCTGCAGGGCCCAGGGCAGCATGCCCTCGCGGAATTCCGTGACCTGCTTGCCGTCCTTCAGGACGATGGCGTCCTTGCCGACCAGGTCGATGCGGCTGATGTGGCTGTCCAGGTTCACCCGGATCATCGGCCAGTTCAGGCGCGCGGCCACCTGCTCGATGTGCGTCGACTTGCCGGTGCCGTGATAGCCCTGGACCATCACCCGGCGGTCGAAGGCAAAGCCCGCGCAGATCGCCCGCGTGGTCTCGGGATCGAACTTGTAGGCCGGATCCACGTCCGGCACGTGGGGGTCGCGCTCGCTGAAGGCCGGGACCTTCATGTCGATATCCACGCCGAAGGTCTCGCGCACGTCGACCTCCCGGTCCGGCGTGAGCGTGATCAGCTTGTCTTCGGTGGTGTCGAAAGCGGCCATGACGGGCTTCGATTACAAGCTTGCCGTCGCGTACGCAAACAGGTGTTTTGTCGGCAAAGGCCACCGGCGCGGAACCGGTATCCGACAAGGGGAAACGCAGATGGGCGAGAACGCGCGCATCGTCAGGGACTTCATTGCCGCCTGGTCGCGTCTGGACGCGGCCGAACTGGCGTCGTTCTTCAGCCCGGACGGCGTCTACCACAACATGCCGGCCCGACCGGTGGCGGGCCAGGCGGCCGTGCAGGCCTTCATCGCCGGCTTCATCAAGGACTGGACCGCCACGGAGTGGGACATCGTCAACATCGTCGAGACGGGCGACGTGGTGATCGCCGAGCGCCTGGATCGCACGCGGGTAGGCGACCGGCCCGTCGACCTGCCATGCTGCGGCGTGTTCGAGATGTCGGACGGCAAGATCAAGGTGTGGCGGGACTACTTCGACCTTTCGACCTACACGCGCGCCCTCGGGGCCTGACGGGAAGGGGAGAACCACCATGGCGGACGGACAGGCGGGGGAAACGATCCGGGTGCAGCCGCGGGAGAGCGGCTTCGGCGCAGAGGTCACCGGCGTGGATCTCTCGCGTCCCCTGCCGGCGGCGGCGCTCGCAGCGATCCGCGACGCCTTCGCCCGGCACGCGGTGTTGTGGTTCCCCGACCAGCCCTTGAGCCTGGACGAGCTGGAGGCCTTCACGCTGCAGATGGGCCCGTTCGGCGACGACCCGTTCATCAAGCCGATGCCCGGCCGACCCAATGTGCTGGAGCTGCGGCGCGCGCCCGACGAGAAGGCGCCGAATTTCGGCGGGGGCTGGCACTCCGACTGGAGCTTCCAGCCGGCGCCGCCGTCGGCGACCATCCTGCGCTCGGAAGTGACGCCGCCGGTCGGCGGGGACACCCTCTTCGTCGACGCCGCCCGCGCCTACGACGACCTGTCCCCCACCATGAAAGCGATGCTCGCGCCCTTGCGCGCGATCCATTCCGCAGGCCGGCCCTATGGCGCCAACGGCCTCTTCGCGCGGGAGACCGAGAAGCGGACAATGGAGATCATCTCCTCGCCCGAGGCGGACAAGACCCACCCACACCCGCTGGTGCGCACCCATCCGGTGACCGGGCGCAAGGCGCTGTTCGTCAGCCCGACCTATACGGTGGGCGTCGAGGGCCTGACGGACATGGAGGCCGATGCGGTGCTGGGCTTTCTCTACAAGCACCTGCTGCAGGAGACTTATCGCCTGCGCCACACCTGGAAGCCGGGGATGGTGCTGATGTGGGACAACCGCTGCACCATGCACTTCGCCGAGGGTGGCTACGATGGCCACCTGCGGGTCATGCACCGCACGACCGTGGCGGGCGAAGTTCCGGTCTGAGCTACCAGAGGGTCTTCGTCGCGCGACCGGGCCACTCCTCGTCATAGGCCTTGCCGCCGACCTCGCCCGCGCTGAGCGCGGCCAGGATCTGGCCGGGCGTCGGCAGCGAGGCCGGATCGACGTGGGTCGCCGGGTCCCAGATCCTCGAGCGCACTACGGCCCGGGCGCACTGGAAGTAGGCGCGCTCGACGGTGATGACCATGGCCGTGCGCGGGGCCTGGCCCTGGACGGCGAGGGAGGCCAATAGGTCGGGATCGGCGGAGATGACGGCCCGCCCGTTCACCCGGAAGGTCGTGCCCGAACCCGGGATCAGGAACAGCAGCGCCACGCGCGGATCGCGGACGATGTTCGACAGGCTGTCGATCCGGTTATTACCGCGCCGGTCCGGCATCACCAGGGTCCGAGGCCCATCGATCCTGACGGCGGCGCCCGCGTCGCCGCGGGGGCTGCAGTCCAGTCCCTCCGGCCCCACCGTGGCCAGGGCCACAAAGGGCGAAGCCTCGATCAGGGCCCGGTAGTGCGGAGTGATGTGATCGGTCTCCTTGACCGTGGAGGCCGGCACTGGGGCGAGGTCGTAGATTGCGGCGAGCTGTTCGGGCGTCTCGATGAGCATGGGCCGATCATGCCGCGGGTGGGCTACTCCGCATAGCGTGGCTTCAGGGCGATCAGGCCCACGAAGCTCAGCAGCGCTGCGGCGGCGAGGTAGAGGCCGACGGGGGCCAGGCCGCCGCGGTCGGCCAGCAGCTGCGCCGCCATGGGCGCGAGGCCGCCGCCGATGATGCCGCCCACGTTGAAGGCGATGGACGCGCCCGTGTAACGGACGCGGGGTGGAAACAGGCTGGGCAGAAAGGCGCCGAGCGGCCCATAGACGAAGCCCATCATGAGCAGGGCTAGCGAGAGCCACAGCCAGATCAGCACCAGCGAGCCAGCGCCCATCATGGCGCCCATAACCGCGCCGACCGCCACCGTACCGACGCACCCCACCATCAGCACGCGGCGGGGGTTGGCGATATCCGACCACCAGCCGGCGGCCAGGATGCCCACCGCCAGGAACAGGATCGCCCCGAGCTGGACGGCCAGGAAGGTCTCGCGGCTGTACCCCAGGGTCGTCGTGCCATAGCCGAGCGCAAAGGCCGTGGAGAGGTAGAAGATGGCGAAGCAGGCCACCACCGCGAAGGTCCCGCCCAGCAGGGCGCCGCCATGCCGGCGGACCACCTCGGCCATCGGCACGTGGCTGGGTTCGGCCTCCTCCAACACCTTCTGGAAGGCGGGCGTCTCGCCGATGCGCAGCCGCACCCAGAGGCCCAGGCCTACCAGGATCGCGCTCGCCAGGAACGGCAGCCGCCATCCCCAGGTCAGGAAGTCGTCGGCCGGCATGGCCGCGCCCAAGATCAAGAACAGCCCATTCGCGGCGATGAAGCCCACCGGTGCGCCCAGCTGCGGGAACATGCCGAACCGTGCGCGCCAGCCGGGCGGGGCGTTTTCCACCGCCAGCAGCGCCGCGCCGCCCCACTCGCCGCCCAGGCCGAAACCCTGGCCGAACCGCAGCAGGCAGAGCAACGCCGGCGCCACCCAACCCACCATGGCGTAGGTGGGCAGGAAGGCGATCAAGAGCGTGGACGCCCCCATCATCATCAGCGAGGCCACGAGCGTCGACTTGCGCCCGACCCGGTCGCCGAAGTGGCCGAAGAACGCCGCCCCGACCGGGCGTGCGAAGAAGGCCACCGCGAAGGTCGCATAGCTCTGCAGCAGCTGGGCCGAGTCCGACGACTTCGGGAAGAACAGGTGCGGGAACACCAGCGAGGCGGCGGTGGCGTAGATGTAGAAGTCGTAGAACTCGACCGCGGTGCCCACCAGGCTGGCCGCCAGGACGCGGCGGTTCGAGGCGCTGCCGGCGCCGGTCTGAGATGAAGCCACTGGAGATCCCCTTCGACGCAGGAGGCCTTCGCGCCCGGAACGCCGGCGGTCAAGCCGCATGGCGTTTTGGCCGGCTTCGCACTACCTCTGCGGCATGAGCGCCGAGATCGATCCCTTCTACGCCATCTCCGTCAGCGGCCTGGCCCATCGGCTGAAGGCCGAGGGCCGTTCGATCATCCACATGGAGTTCGGGCAGCCGTCGACCGGCGCCCCGAAGGCCGCGATCGAAGCCGCGCACGCCGTGCTCGACGCCGAGGCCATGGGCTACTGGGAGAGCGCGCCGCTGAAGGCCCGCATCTGCCGTCACTATGCCGAAACCTACGGGGTGACGGTGGAGCCGTCGCAGATCACGCTCACCTGCGGCGCTTCGCCGGCTCTGGTGCTGGCGCTGTCGGCCACCTTCAAGCCGGGCGACGTGATCGCCATGGCGCGGCCGGGCTACGTCGCCTACCGCAACAACGTCAAAGCCCTGCACATGGTCCCGCTGGAGATCCCCTGCGGACCCGAGACCCGCTACCAGCTCACGGCCGACCTGCTGGCCCGGATCGAACCTGCGCCCGCCGGCGTCATCCTCGCCAGCCCGGCCAATCCCACCGGCACCGTGATCCCTGGCGACGAACTCGCGGCCATCGCGCAGATCTGCCGCGACCGCGGCATCCGCATCATCTCGGACGAGATCTACCACGGCCTCAGCTACGCCGAGCCGACGCACTCGATGCTGGAGTACGAACCCCAGACTATCGTCGTGAACAGCTTCTCCAAATACTTCAGTATGGCCGGCTGGCGCCTGGGCTGGCTGATCGTGCCTAAGGCCGAGGCCTCGCGGGCGGTGGCCTACATGGGCGCCCTGTTCCTCACCGCGCCCTCCCTGGCCCAGCACGCGGCCCTCGTGGCCATGGACAGTCGCGACGAGCTGGAGGGGCACCTCGCCACCTATCGCCGCAACCGCGAGCTGCTGCTGGAGGCGTTGCCGGCGCTGGGCCTGGAGAAGATCGCCCCGCCGGACGGCGCCTTCTACATCTGGGCGGACGTGGGCCGGCTGACGGACGACAGCCTGTCGTTCTGCAAGCAGCTCCTGCAGGACACCGGCGTGGCGACTGCGCCCGGCATCGACTTCGACCCGGTGGACGGCCGCCGCTTCATCCGCATGAGCTTCGCCGTCTCGACGCTGGAGATCGAGGAGGCGATCCGCCGGCTGATCCCCTGGTTCGAGCAGGCCCGCGCCAAGGCGGCGGCCTAGGCGCGGCCGGATGAGCCTTCGCTCGCTCCATGGCGTCCCTACGTGGGCCTGCCCGCTCGACGGTGCGAAGCTGGACGGCGAACGCGCTGCGACCGACATCATCGGCGAGGCTTTCGGCGTCGACGCCAAGCTGGTGGCGATACCCGTCGAGCGGCTGGGCGACGGCTTCCTCGATCTGCGGACGCGGGTCGCCGGCGAGGTAATCCAGAAGTTCGTGAACTACGGTTTTCAGGTCGCCTTCGTCGGCGACGTATCGGCGGCGATCGCGCGGAGCACCGCCCTTGGCGATTTCGTGCGCGAGTCGAACCGTGGCCGGCACGTCTGGTTCGTGGCCGATTTCGCCGAGCTCGAATCCAAGCTGGGTTGACCTCGACAGGATCGACGGCCTCTTTCGGGCGCAACCCTCAAGGAGATCGCTTCATGCAGACCCGCAAGCTCGGTCCGTTCGACGTCTCGGCCATCGGACTGGGGTGCATGAGCCTGTCCCGTGCCTACGGCTCGCCGCCGCCGCGAGCGCAGGCCGAGGAGGTGCTGCTGGGCGCGCTGGACGCGGGCTACACCTTCTTCGACACCGCGGTCGTCTATGGCCTGGGCCACAACGAGACCCTGGTGGGGGAGGTGCTGGGGCCGCATCGGAAGCGGTTCACCCTCGCCTCCAAGTGTGGCCTGACCGACGCGACCGGCACGCAGCGCGGCATCGACGGGCGCCCCGAGACGATCAAGGCCCTCTGCGACGTCAGCCTGCGTCGCCTGCAGACCGACGTCATCGACCTCTACTATCTGCACCGCTACGACAAGCGCGTGCCCATCGAGGAGAGCGTCGGCGCGCTGGCCGACCTGGTCCAGGCGGGAAAGATCCGCGCCATCGGGCTGTCCGAAGTTTCGGCCGAGACCCTGCGCCGCGCCCACGCCGTCCACCCGATCACGGCGCTGCAGACCGAGTACTCGCCCTGGACCCGCAACCCGGAGGTCGCGGTCCTGGACGCCTGCCGAGAGCTCGGCGTGGCGTTCGTGGCCTTTTCGCCCGTCGCCCGGGGGTTCCTGGCGGGCGGAGCGCCCGACCCGTCGCAGTTCGAGGATGCCGACATCCGCAAGGCCATGCCTCGCTTCCAGGGCGAGGCCTACCAGGCGAACCTGAAGCTGCTGGACGCCTTCAAGGCGATCGCGGCCGAGGCGGGCTGCACGCCGGCCCAGCTCTGCCTCGCCTGGCTGCTGCAGAAGGCCGAGCATATCATCCCGATCCCTGGCACGGCGCGGCCGGACCACATGCGCGAAGACGCGGCCGCCGCCGGCGTCGTCCTGTCGCCGGAGATCGTGGCCAAGGTGGAGGCCACCGTGAACGCCGACACGGTGGCGGGACCCCGCTATTCAGCCGCCCTGCAGGCGTCCATCGACACCGAGAAGCTGCCCACCGAAGCCTAGATCCGCCGCTCCAGTCCGGCCCAGAACGGCTCGCGCAGCTTGCGCTTGAAGATCTTGCCGGAATCCTCGCGCGGCAGATCGGCCGCCAGATCGACGCGCCTGGGCATCTTGTAGCCGGCGACATGCTCGCGCAGGTACGCCTTGACCGAGGCTTCGGTGACGTCCGCGCCCTCGCTGGGCTGGACCACCGCATAGACCCCCTCGCCGAACTCCTCGTCGGGAATGCCGAACACTGCGCAGTCGGCCACGCCGGGCATCTTCAGCAGCTCGGCCTCGATCTCGGCCGGATAGATGTTCACCCCGCCGGAGATGATCATGTCCTTGGCCCGGTCGCAGAGGTAGAGGAAGCCGTCCTTGTCGAAGTAGCCGATGTCGCCGGGGGCGATCAGCCCGGCCTTCTCGCTGTCGGCCCGCTTCTGGTCGTCGCCGTGATACGTGAAGTCGGCCATGCCGCGGGTGCGGGCCAACACCTCGCCGACTTCGCCGGGGGGCAGGCTCTCGCCATCCAGGCCGATCACCCGCACGTCCGTTTCCGGCCACGGCCGGCCCACGGTACCGGGGTGGCTCAGCCAGTCCTCGGACGTGCAGAAGGTGACCGCCGAGACCTCGGTCGAGCCGTAGTACTCGTTGATCACAGGCCCCCACCACTCGATCATCGCGCGCTTGATGGGGGGCGGGCAGGGCGCCGCGGCGTGGACCACGAACTTCAGCGACGAGAGGTCGTAGCGGGCCCGCACCGCGTCGGGCAGCTTCAGCAGCCGGTGGAACATGATCGGCACCATGTGCAGGTGCGTGACCCGGTGGCGCTCGATGAGCTGCAGAAGCTCCTCGGGGTCGAAGCGGGGCTGGAGAATGACCGTGGCGCCGAGCCGAGCGGCGGCGAGGCCGTACGCGTTCGGGGCCGAGTGGTACATCGGCCCGGTCACCACGGTGACGATCTCGTCCGGCGGGCCGAAGCCCATGAAGCCGAAGGCTCGGCCGATGATCAGGCCCGTAAGGGCCGCCTGCTCCGGGCTTGGCGGCCGGCGGCGCACGCCCTTTGGCCGTCCCGTGGTCCCCGACGTGTAGATGATCGTCCCGGGCGCCTCCGTGGGCGGCCCCTCGTACGGCGCGAAGCCCTCCAGCCACGACGACCAGTCCAGGAACCCGGGTGGCGCCGGCGCCGGATCGATGCCGTACGCCTCGGCGATCTCGGGCGGCGTGGGGACGACCAGCACCGGCACGCCCGGCGGCAGGGCCTCGCGGATGGCCGGGATGAGATCGGCGTGGATGACGATGGCCTTGGCGCCGGAATTCTCGAACAGATAGGCCGCCTCGTCGGGCGTGTAGTGCCAGTTCACCGGCGTCGGATAGGCGCCGATGAGGCCGGCGGCCGCGCTGGCCTCGAAGAACGGGAAGTCGTTGCGCAGGTAGAGCGCCACGAGGTCGCCCGCGCCGACGCCCAGGCTCGCGAACCCGGCGGCCGCCCGCGCGGCCCGCTCGCCGAGAGCGTCCGCGCCCAGGCGCCGGGCGCCGCTGATCAGGTCTCCCATCGCCTCGTCCTCACCGCAGGGGCTTGGGGAACTTCGGCAGGGCGTCGAAGTCGGCGGGCACATGTTGCAGCACTACGCGGGCCCCGGTCTCGCGAGCCAGCGCCTCGACCTTGTCCATGCTCTTCAGGGTCTGGGCGCGGTCGGTGTTGAAACGGGGTACGCGGCGCTGTGGCCGGCTCTCGGCGATGTGCCACATGTCGCCGGTGAGCAGGACCGGCCCCGCCGACTTGAGCTTGACCAGCAGCACGGCATGTCCGGGCGTATGGCCGGGGGTCTGCACGATCCTCACCGACCCGTCCCCAAACACATCGTGATCGCCGTCGCCCTCGATCAGCACCGTCTTGGCGGTTTCGAGCGCAGAATAGGCGGCGAAGCCCTGAGCGTTCGAGCGCGCCGCGGGGCGGAAGGCGTGGGCCCGCTCGTCCGCGTCGACGATCCAGGTGGACGCCGCGAACAGGCCGGCGTTGCCGATGTGGTCGAAGTGGCTGTGAGAGATCGAGAGGAATTCGATGTCGGCTGGGGCCAGGCCGAGTTCCGCAAGCTGATCGGTCAGCTTGCGCTCGACCACGATCCCGCCAGGCGCGGTGCGATTCGGCAGGTCGGCGATGGTCTGCGGGACGCCGGTGTCCCACAGGAGGTCGCCCTTGGGGTGCCGAACCAGATAGCAGGGCACCACCATGGTCGCCGACCGGCCCTTGTAGGCGCCGTCGTCGGCATAGCCGTCTGCGTTCTCCATGGTCAGCCGCCCGCAATCCAGGGCGTAGAGCTCCACGCCCTTCGGCGGGGCCTTGGCGGCCTGGGCGGCGCCGGCTTGTCCCAGCAGGGCGGCCGCCACAGCGGAGGCCAGCAGGCGGAGCATCATCGGGGGTTTCCTCAGGTCCGTTGTCGTTGCCGCAAACCTGCGCTGAGCCCGCGCCGGAGTCACCCATCCGATTTGAATGGACCCCGGCCATCTGCCGTGATTGTATGAGTGTATGCATACACAGGAGCAATTGCTGGGCCGCATCCGGATCGAGGGCACCGGCGTCCCGATCTATGTGCAGCTTCGCGAGCAGTTCCTTCAGGCCATGGGCGCGGGCCTGCTGAAGCCCGGCGACCAGATGCCGACCATGCGCCAGGTGGCTGTGGCCTTCCGGATCGATCTGAACACCGTGCGGCATGCCTATGACGAGCTGGAGCGCGCGGGCGCGCTGGTGCTCGTCCGCGGCCGGGGCAGTTTCGTCGCCGAGCCGGCCGCCGCCCTCAAGGGCCCCGATCACGCCGCCGAGGTCGAGCGGCTCGCCCGCCAGGCCCTGGCCACCGCCGCCGCCGCCGGGGTCGATCCCCTGGCGCTGGCCGAGAAGATCGCGGCGCTCGCCGCCGCGAAGGAGGAAGTCCGATGATGAACGCCGCCAGCCCCAATCTCAGGCTCGAGTTCGGGGGAGCCCCGAAGTTGCGAGGAGCCAACCCGCTCGCTATCGTGCTTGCCAGCCTGGCCATCACCGGAGGCGTGATCCTGGCTGTGGCCGTGACGGGACCGACGGCCAAGTGGGTCGGGGCTATCCTGATCTTTCTCGGCGCGCTCATCCCGGTCACCCTGATGCTGGCGAACCAGTGGGAGCGGGCGGTGGTCCTGCGCCTGGGCCGGCTGGACCGCATCGCCGGGCCCGGCCTCTTCTTCATCATCCCGGTCGTGGATCAGGTCGCCTACTGGATCGATCAGCGCATCCAGACCACCGAGTTCAACGCCCAGCAGGCGCTCTCCAAGGATACGGTGCCGGTCAACATTGACGCGGTGGTGTTCTGGCAGGTGCACGACACCGAGCGGGCCGCCCTGGAGATCCAGGACTACCGGCGCGCCATCGCCCAGGTGTCCGAGACGTCGCTGCGGGAGATCGTGGGCTCATCGTTGCTGGCGACGCTGCTGGCCGAACGCGCCAAGGGCGACGAGATCCTCCGCGAAGTGATCGGGCGAAAGACCGCCGATTGGGGCATCTCGGTGATCTCGGTGGAAATCCGCGACATCGGGGTCCCGTCCGGCCTGCAGGACGCCATGAGCCGCCAGGCCCAGGCCGAACGCGAGCGCCTGGCCCGGGTCGCGCTGGCTCAGGCCGAGCAGGAGGTCGCCGCCCGGCTCGTGGAGGCCGCGGAGATCTACGGCCGCTCGCCGGCGGCGCTCCAGCTGCGCGCCATGAACATCATCTACGAGACCACCAAGGAGGGCGGGGCCACCATCCTGCTCCCCACCGCGATGGTCGATTCCCTGAATCCGGGGGGCGTCCTTGGCCTGGCCCAGGCCGGCCTCGCGGCGCAGGCGACGACGTGAAACGGGCCTGCGGGCGCCGCCTCCGCGCCGCTTCGGGTTCTCCGTTACCCTAACGCGGATCTCCGATTAGGTGGGGTTTGGGGCGTAAAGGCATAGCTTGCCAATTCGTCGCAGGGGCGGGAGGCGCGCTGCAAACCAGCGTTAACCCCTGGATTGGCTAGTGCGAGGGGACGAAAGGATCTCCCCCGTGACCGACACCTACGCCGTCAAGGAACGCCTGGATTTCATCGGCCTGGACAGCAAGGCGCGCGAGACGCTCCGATCGCTGCAGCCGTTCATCGCGGCGGAGATCCAGCCCGCACTGACCACCTTCTACGCCAAGATCGCCCAGACGCCGCAGGTCGCCCGGTTCTTCAAGGACCCCGGTCACATGGCGGCGGCCCAGAGGGCGCAGGGCGGGCACTGGAGCACCATCGCCGAGGGTCGGTTCGACGAGGCCTATGTCACCGGCGTACGGACGATCGGCCAGACTCACGCGCGCATCGGGCTGGAACCGCGCTGGTACATCGCCGGCTACGCGCTGATCATCGAGAACCTGCTGCGGCGCCTGGTGGAAAGCCGCTGGCCCAAGGGCTTCGGCGGCCGGGCCAAGGGCGCAGAGGACACCGCCGACGCCACGGCGACCCTGGTCAAGGCCGTGTTCCTGGACATGGACTTCGCGATCTCGATCTACCTCGAGAGCCTGCGGGCGGAGCGCGAGCGGCTCCACGCCGAACAGGTGGCCGCCAAGCGCGATCAGGACGCGGCCATGGCGGCCCTCGGCCAGGCCCTGTCGCGCCTGTCGCAAGGCGACCTGCGGGCCCGCGTGGACGCCGATCTCGCGCCGGAGTTCGCGGGCGTGAAGGATGACTTCAATGCCGCGGTCGGCGCCCTGGAACAGGCCATGGGCTCCGCCGTCGACGTGACGCACGTGGTCACTCAAGGCGTCGCACAGATCGGCTCGGCGGCCGACAACCTCTCCCGGCGCACCGAGCAGCAGGCCGCCAGTCTTGAGGAGACCGCGGCGGCCCTGGAAGAGATCACCGCCGCCGTCCGCAAGAGCGCCGAGAGCGCCCAGGACGCGAGCCGGATCGTCGCGGCGGCGAAGTCCGACGCCGAGCGCTCCGGCGACGTGGTGGCCCAGGCCATCGGCGCCATGGACCAGATCAACGGCTCGTCCAGCCAGATCGGCCAGATCATCGGGGTGATCGACGAAATCGCGTTCCAGACCAACCTCCTGGCCCTCAACGCCGGGGTTGAGGCGGCCCGGGCGGGTGACGCCGGCAAGGGCTTCGCGGTCGTGGCCTCGGAAGTGCGGGCCTTGGCCCAGCGCTCCGCCCAGGCGGCGAAGGAGATCAAGACCCTGATCAACGAGTCCGGTGCGCACGTGCAGGCCGGCGTGGCCCTGGTCGGACAGACGGGCGAGGCGCTGAGCGCCATTTCCGAACGGGTCGGCGCCATCGACACCCTGGTGGCCGACATGGCCTCGTCCGCGCAGGAGCAGACCCGGGCGATCTCGGAGGTGAACATCGCGGTGAACCAGCTGGATCAGCTGACCCAGCAGAACGCCGCCATGGTGGAGGAAACCACCGCTGCGACCCACACCCTGCACAATCAGAGCGCGGACCTGTCGCGCCTGATCGGCGGCTTCACCGTCGCCGCCAGCGCGCCGGCCCGGCTGCGGTCGGCCGCCTAGACCATCCCCGCCTTTCGGAGGGCCTGGTACGAGCGGATCACCCGCTGGAGCCGGTGCTCGCCGGAGCGGTCGCCGTTGTTGGCGTCGGGGTGCAGCCGGCGCACCAGTTCGGTGTAGCGGGCGCGGATCTTGGCGCTGTCGGCGTCCTCGTCCAGGTCCAGGTCGGCCAGGGCGTTGCGCTCGATCTTGCCCAGCTTGCGCCGTTCGGGCTCGGGCCTGCGCGCCTGCTGGCCGCCGCCGCCGAACATGTTGAAGGGGTCGCGATAGCCCTCGCCGCTGCCGAACTTGGCGGTGAAGGCGGCAGCCTCGCGGCTCATCCGCCCCGCCTTCATCTCCCACGTGGGCCGCCCGCCGGTCATCAGCTCTTCCTGCTGGCGCCGGCGCACCTCGGCCTCGGGCAGGCCCGCGAAGAAATTCCAGTTGCGATTGTACTCGGCCGCATGCGGCTGGCAGAACCAGTAGTGTTCGTTCAGCATGTCCCGCGCCTTGGGCGCGCGCGCCGTCGCCGGTCGCCGGCAGCCGGGGTGGTCGCAGGCCCGCTCGCCGGGCTTAAGGGCATGGACGTCCTCCTCCGACTCGTCCTTTTCGGACGGCGGGCGGACGCGGATATCCACGAACTTTGGCTTGTATTGAAACGCGCCGGGCATGGGCCAAGTATGGGGGGGAGAAACTTCCCTGCAAGAATTGAAGATGCGGCCGATGGGCGCCATATTTGAAACGATCCAAGACAAGCTCACGGCGGCCTTCCAGCCCACGCGGCTGGAGATCGTCGACGACTCCCACCGGCATGCGGGCCACTCGGGCGCGCGCGAGGGTGGGGAAAGCCATTTCAACGTGACCATCGAGTCGCCCGCATTCTCGGGCACGCCTCGGGTCGCCCGACAGCGGATGGTCTACCAGGCGCTGGCCGACGAGCTGGCCGGCCCGGTGCATGCCCTGTCGGTGAAGGCGCTGGCGCCCGGCGAGGGCTGAGGCGCACACTTGTGTTTCGAGAGCCGCGCGCCTCAAGCGCGGCCGACAAATCTGGAGGGGACGGGTTGCTGACGACCATCACCGTCAACGGCGAGGCGCGGTCGCTCGACCTCGACCCGCGAACCACGCTGCTCGATGCGCTGCGCGAGCACCTGTTGCTAACGGGCACGAAGAAGGGCTGCGATCACGGACAGTGCGGCGCCTGCACGGTCCTGGTGAACGGCGTGCGGATCAACGCCTGCCTTTCGCTGGCTGTGGCGCACGACGGCGACGAGGTCACCACGATCGAGGGGCTGGGAACGCCGGAGCATCTGCATCCGATGCAGCAGGCCTTCCTGACTCACGACGCCTATCAGTGCGGCTATTGCACGCCGGGCCAGATCTGTTCGGCGGTGGGCATGCTGCGCGAGGTGGAGGCCGGGCTTCCCAGCCACGCCACCCGGGACGTGCGCGCCGATGCGGTGTTGGACGGCGAGGAGATCCGCGAGCGGATGAGCGGGAACATCTGCCGCTGCTCCGCCTATCCGCAGATCGTGGCCGCGATCGCCGCCGTGGCCGAGGCGGAATCATGAGGCCCTTCACCTACGAGCGCGCCACCGACCTGGGTCAGGCGGTCCGGGAGGCCAGCCAGACGCCGGGCGCGCGTTTCCTCGCCGGCGGCACGAACCTGCTGGACCTCATGAAGCTGGAGATCGAGCGGCCGCAGCACCTGATCGACGTCAGCCGCCTGCCGCTGGCGGGAGTCGAGGACGCGGACGGTGGCCTGCGGATCGGCGCCATGGCCACGAACAGCCAGGTGGCCGGCGACCGGCGTGTCCGCGAGCACTATCCGGTCCTGACCCAAGCCATCGTGTCGGGCGCCTCGGGCCAGCTGCGCAACAAGGCGACCACCGGCGGCAACCTGCTCCAGCGGACCCGGTGTCCGTACTTCTACGACACCACCAAACCCTGCAATAAGCGCACGCCGGGCGCGGGTTGCGCGGCGCTGGAGGGGGTCAGCCGCGAGACCGCGATCCTGGGCGCGAGCACCGCGTGCATCGCCGTCCATCCCTCCGACATGGCGGTCGCCCTGGTCGCGTTGGGCGCGGACGTCGAGACCCAGACGCCCGCCGGCGATACCCGGCGCTTCCCGTTGATGGAGCTGCACCGGCTCCCGGGCGAGACGCCGCACATCGAGACCCACCTGATCCCGGGCGAGCTGATCACCGCCGTGGTGCTGCCGCCACCGCCCCCGGGCGGGCAGATTTATCGTAAGGCCCGCGACCGGGCCTCGTACGCCACCGCGCACGCCAGCATCGCCATCGCGGGCGGCCAGGTCGCCTTGGGCGGCCTCGCGCACAAGCCCTGGCGCGCCGTCACCGCCGAGGCGGCCCTCGCGGCGGGGGCGTCCCCCACGGAAGCCATGACCGCCGAATTGGCCGACGCCTCGGTCGGCGAACTCAATGCGTTCAAGGTCCCCCTGACCACCCGGCTGTTCGCCGCGGCGGTGCAAGAGATTTCGGGAGAGGCGGCATGAGCTCGGTGCACGACTGGGCGGCGCCCAACCCCGTCACGACGAACCGCTCGGGCCTGATCGGCAAGGGGGTCGACCGCTACGAAGGTCCGCTCAAGGTCACGGGCACGGCGCCCTACGCCTACGAGGTCCGGCCGCCGTCGCCCCCGGCCTATGGCGTCATGGTCGGGTCGGCTATCGCCACCGGCCGGATCGCCGCCGTGGACACGGCCGAGGCTCAGGCCGCGCCGGGCGTCCTGGCGGTCTGGACTCACCTCAACGTTCCGCCCCAGCCGCCGCGGGGGACGAAGGCGCACCCGCGCAGCACCGCCGGCTCGCGGCCGGCGCTCGAGAGCGACCGGGTCACCCACTGGGGCCAGCCGGTTGCGCTGGTGGTCGCCGACACCTGGGAAAACGCGATCGCCGCCTCGGCCCTGGTGCGCCTGAGCTATGAGGCCGGGACGCCGGACGTGGACTTCAGCGCGCGGCTGCCCGACGCCGGCCAGCCGCCCGGCGAGCAGGACGTGGAGATCGGCGATTTCGACGCCGGGTTCGCCACCTCGCCCGTGACGCTGGACGAGACCTGGTCCACGCCGATCCAGAACCACTGCCAGATGGAGCCCTGCGCCTCGCTTGCGTGGTGGGAAGGCGACAAGTGCATCGCCCACACCTCGGTCCAGATGGTGAAGCCGGCGCAGCACGGGCTGGCCGAAACGCTGGGCATCGACCGCGACGCCGTCCACCTGCTGACCCGCTACATCGGCGGCGGCTTCGGCGGGAAGGGCCAGACCTACGACGACCTGACGCTGGCGGCGCTGGCCGCGCGCGCCCTGGGCCGCCCGGTGAAGGTGGCCTTCAGCCGTCAGCAGATGATGCACGGTACGATCCACCGCCCGGCGACGGTGCAGCGGGTGCGGCTCGGCGCCGAGAAGGACGGCCGCCTCAACGCCTTCTCGATCATGACCTGGACCCACTGCCACCAGGACGGGACGTTCACCGAGCACGCCTCCAACTTCGCCCGCGCGCTCTATGCAGCCCCCAACCGCCTGACGGGACACCGGCTGGTGAAGCTAGATCTGCCGGGCGCCGGGCCGATGCGCGCGCCCGGCGAGGCGTCGGGCACGCTCAGCCTGGAATGCGCCATGGACGAGCTGGCCGAACAACTCGGCCTGGACCCGGTCGAGCTGCGCATCCGCAACGAGCCGGCTGTCGACCCCGAGAACGGCCGGCCCTTCTCGCAGCGCCAGCTTGTCCGCTGCCTGCGCGAAGGCGCCCAGATGTTCGGCTGGGACCGGCGCCTGCCCACGCCGGGCCAGGTGCGCGACGGACGCTGGCTGGTGGGCTTGGGAATGGCCGCGGCGATCCGCGGCAACTTCCTGCTACCCGCCAAGTGCAGTTTCTCGGTCGACGCGGAGGGCGTGATCACCGTCCGCCAGGGCATGACCGACATCGGGACCGGAACCTATACCGTCCTGGCCCAGATCGCGGCCGAGACCCTGGGCGTGCCGCTGGGCGTGGTGAAGGTGGAGATCGGCGACAGCGAGCTGCCCCCGGCGCCCGGGTCGGGCGGCCAGTTCGGCGCGGCCTCGGCCGGCTCGGCGGCGCTGGCGGCGGGGATGAACCTGCGCAGGGCCATCGCCGAACTCGCCACTGGCGACCCTAATTCGCCGCTCTACGGCGGCGATCCGGAACGGGTGACCTTCCAGGACGGCGTGGTGGCGATCGAGAACCGGTCCGAGACCCTGGCGGCCCTGGTCCGCCGCGCCGCGCCCGACGGGCTGACGGCCGAGGGCGACAGCCGTCCCCCGCCGGACATGCGCGAATGGAGCACCCAGACCTATGGCAGCCACTTCTGCGAGGTCGGCGTCGATCCGGTGACGGGGGAGGTGCGTGTCCGCCGGATGCTGGGTGTCTTCGCCGCGGGCCGGATCCTCAACGAGAAGACGGCGCGAAGCCAGCTGACAGGCGGCATGATCTGGGGGGTCGGCTCGGCGCTGACCGAAGGCAATGCGGTGGATCCGCGCCACGGCTCGCTGATCGGCCAGGACCTGGCCCAGTACCTCGTGCCGGTCCAGGCCGACATCGGAGACCTGGAGGCCATCATGCTCGACGAGGTCGACGACAAGGCGAACCCGATGGGGATCAAGGGCGTCGGCGAACTGGGGAATTCCGGCGCCGGGGCCGCCGTGGCCAATGCGATCTACAACGCCTGCGGCGTCCGCGTCCGTGACTATCCGATCACGCCGGACAAGCTGCTGGCCGGGCTGATAGCCAAAGGTATGTAGACCCTTTCCAAAAGCGCAGAACCATTATGCACAAAAGGTAACTACCGGACGGTCAGGCTCCACCGTATCTCCTGCGTCACCGGCGTCGAGCCGGCGGAAAGGAGACAAGACCGTGAAACTGCTGCTGGCGATTTCAACGCTGCTGGGCTCGACGAGCCTGCTGATCACCGACTGGGCCGGTCAGGCCTTCCCGTACCTGTAGCGCGGGTCTAGCGCGCCTTCAGCTCGCCCAGCACGCGGGCCAGATCGCCCTCGCGGAAGGGCTTCTGCAGCACCGGCGAGCCCCTGTCGACATCGCGAAGTCCCGCATCGCCGTATCCCGTGGCAAATGCGAAGGGCGCGCCCTTCTCCCGGAGCAGGTCGGCCAGCGGGAAAATCGGCTGGCCGCCCAGGTTCACGTCCAGGACCGCGCAGTCCAGCTCGGCCGCCTTGGCCAGCTCGATCGCCTCATCGAGGCGCGAGGCGGGCCCCACGACCGTGCAACCGAGGTCGCTGAGCATGTCCTCGATCAGCATGGACACCATCATCTCGTCTTCGACCACGAGGACGCGTAGCCCCTCGAGGTTCGCCTGAACGGTCATTCCATGCACTCCAACTCGATGGCCAGCGTCATCCGGCATCGGCTCTTTCACACTTCTGTAGTTGAACATCGCCTGAATGTCGCGGGCTGGGTATAGCCTTCGCGCACTGCGTGCATGCCTTCCCCCGCGCCATTCGCGAACTCAACGGGCCGAGCTTGACCTTGGTTCCCTGCGCGCATGGGTCGCACGGGGTGCGACGCGGGGTCTTCGTGCTTTGGAAACCACTTATCCCCAGAATCCTTCGCAGGTTGAGGGGAAAACCCATGTTCGACTTCACCGTGCGGGCCCGCAGCGGCCATTGGGTGCTCCAGGACGCCGAAGCCGGCGAGCTCGGCGCCTATGAGACCCGTGACGAGGCCCTGGCGGCCGCCAGCGACTGGGTGCGGCTGATCGAAATGCCCTGGCCGGTCCTGGTCTGCGACGCCGACGGCGAATGGGACCAGACGGTGGTGGAGCCGACCTGTCTTCACTGATCTCGAACATTACGGGCGGTTAAAGTATTAAGCTGCTGTAATTTTCTTAAATCGGCGTCATTACTCCATATTCACGGGAATTCGGGAGCGCCCCGAAGTATTCGTTTCCTCGCCGGCGGACAACACCGCCGGAGCACACCGCTCCGAAGGAAACGACCATGAACCTGACCAACAGCATCTCCGGCTTCGCCATGCTTGCCCTGGCCGCCCTGCCCATCGCCTCGCTGCCGGCCTCGGCCCTGGCCGCCCCCGCCTCCGTCAAGATCGCCGACATCAACCTGCTCAGCCCCCAGGGCATGGCGACCTTCGACAAGCGCGCCGACTACGCCGCCCGCGACTTCTGCCGCGAAGAACGCAGCCTGAGCGTCGCTGCCGCCTGCCGCGTGGCCGTCAAGGAAGAACTCTCCGAAAAGGTCACCGCCATCCGCTCGGCCCGGCTCGAGCAGGCGTCCAAGACCTTCGCCGCCCGCTAGCTCTCCCTTCGATAAGCGGACGTGCGAAAGGGCCCGCGGCCACCCCCAAGCCGCGGGCCTAATCGCGTCTGCCGCCGACGCGCCGGGATCAGGCGGCGTCGACCAGAACGATTTCGGCGTCCTCCAGGGCCGTGACCCGCAGGACCTCCTCGTCCCTCACCGCCGCGCCGTCGCGGGCGTTCAGACGAACCCCGTTGACCTCGACGGCGCCCACCGCCGGCACCAGGTACGCGTGCCGGTCCTTGCCCAGCACATATTCCGTGGTCTCGCCGGCCCGCAGGGTCGCGCCGGACACGCGCCCGTTGGTGCGGATCGGCAGGGCGTCCTCGTCGCCGGGAACGCCGCTGGCCAGGGTGACGAACTTGCCCGCCCGGTCACCCTTGGGGAACGGCTTGGCGCCCCAGCTGGGCCGTCCGCCGCGATCGGACGGCTCGATCCAGATCTGGAACAGCGTCGTGGTCTCGGGTTCCAGGTTGTATTCGGCATGCCGGATGCCCGTGCCCGCGCTCATCACCTGAACGTCGCCCGCCGCGGTGCGGCCTTCGTTGCCCAGGCTATCCTTGTGGGTGATCGCGCCCGTCCGGACGTAGGTGATGATCTCCATGTCTGAGTGCGGGTGGGGCGGGAAGCCGGAGTTCGGCGCGATCTCGTCGTCGTTCCACACCCGGATCGGGCCCCAGCCCATGTTCTCGGGATCGTAGTAGTTGGCGAACGAGAAGTGATGGCGAGCCTTCAGCCAGCCGTGGTCGGCGCCGCCGAGGCGCGCGAAGGGTCTGCGGTCGATCATTTCAAACTCTCCCTTGTCGGGCGCGGGCCGCCGCGCCGTCTTCGGAGGTGAAGATAGTCGGTCCATTCCGGAGATAAATCTGCCGAACCGCATAAGATTATCTCCTCGGTGGTAACAATGAAGCTGCGCCTATCCGCGCGCTTCAGCCGCGGTTCATTGCGGTCAAGCTCAACTGGCGGCGCAATGGGTTGGAGGCCCGAGATGACCAAGACGTTCTGCATCGCCGCGCTCGCGGCGCTCGCCTTGACCGGCGCGGCCGAAGCCCAGCCGTTCCGCAGTGGATCGGCCACCCTCTACGACCAGCCCAACTTCCAGGGCAATTCGGTCACCATCACCCAGTCCGCGCCGGACCTGGGCAGGTGGCGGTTCAACGACCGGGCTCGGAGCGCACGGTTCGAGGGCCGCTGGCTGATCTGCGAGCACGACAACTTCAAAGGCCGGTGCCAGGAGGTCAGGGGCGAGCTCCCTAACCTGAACACGCTGGGCCTGATGGAGCAGGTGTCGTCCATCGAGCCGGCCGGGCGGCCGGGCGGCGGGCCGGGGCCGGGCTTCCCGGGTGCTCCCGGCGCGCGCGGGACCGAGGGGGCGGTCACGGTGTTCTTTCCCCGTCCGACGCTGGGCGGCCTCGACGTCGCGGCGGGCGGCCGGGGCGCCGACATGTACTGCCGCCGCCAGGGGTTGGGTCCGGCGGTCTGGTATGACTCGAGCGAGCGGGCCCGGGAGGCCGTGGGTCCCGACGGCGAACGGGTGGGGCGCTCCAGCGTCCTGCGCGACCTGCTCTGCCGGAAGTATTGACCGCGCGCGCGGCGCCTGCCCCTCTCACGCCGCGGCGGGGAGGGGCGGATGCTTCGGCTTTTCGGAATTTGCGTGGCTGCCCTGGGCCTGATTGCGGCGGCGCCGGCAGGTGACTGGCGGCCGCTAGATCCGGAGAACACCTTGGTGGTCGAGACCACCAAGGGGCAGGTCGTGGTCGAATTGCGCCCGGAGTTCGCGCCCAGGGCGGTCGAGCGCATCCGGCTGCTGGCCCGGGAGGGAGTTTACAGCGGCCTGCAGTTCCATCGGGTGATCGACGGCTTCGTCGCCCAGACCGGCAATCCGGACAACCGCGACGGCGGAACCTCCCGTCACCCGGACCTGCCGCCGGAGTTCGGCTTCCGCATCCCGGCGGAGGCGGCCGTCGTGGTCGTCGAGCGCAGCGACGCGCGTGAGGGCTTCGTCGGCGCCACCCCGTTCCAGGCGGTCTCTGCGGCGGAGCAGGCGCGGGGGCCGGACGGGCGGCTGCGGGGCTGGGGCGCCTATTGCCCCGGCGTGGTGGGGATGGGCCGCCAGGCCGATCCCGGGACCGCCAACAGCGAGATATTCTTCATGCGCGGCCCGTCCCGGCGGCTCGACCACGAGTACACGGTCGTCGGCCGGGTGGTGTCGGGGCGTGACGCGGTGATGGCGGTGGCGGTCGGCGAGCCGCCCAAGGTCCCGGACCTCATGTTGAAGGTCCGCATGCTGGCCGACATCCCGCAGGCCGAACGGCCGAGGCTGGAGGTGATGGACACCCGTGGCCCCGCGTTCCAGGCCCGCGTCGCGGCGCTCCGCCAGGCAAAGGGCGCGGCGTTCACCGTCTGCGACGTCGAGGTTCCGGTACGGCTAAGGTGAAGCTCTGCGACGATACGCGCCATTGTTGTCGTGTGACCGGTTCCGTAACAGCCGGTTGCAGGAAACGGGACTGCAATGCGCTTCGAAGTTGTTGAGAGCGCGGGCGAGTGGATCGTCCGCAGCGAGGATCGTGAACTGGGCCGCTTCGCGGACCAGGACGCCGCCCTGCGCGATGTGGCCGACCGCCTGCGCGCGGCCGATGGCTCCGAGCCCGCGTCCCTGGCGATGCGCTACGAGAACCGCGCCGCCTAACCTAAGCGCTTGCCGCCGGCGCCGACGCCGGGCCAGATCGCCCGCAATCCGGACGTCCTGGAATCACGGAGCGCGGCGACCTTGAAATTCCTACGATCCCTGAGCGTCCAGGTGCTGATCGCCCTGGCCGCCGGCCTCGCTGTCGGCGCCGTCGCCGCGGCCTACGGCGGCGATCCCGCGCGGCAGGCGATCGAGGGCTTCGAGGCGCTGGGCGGCCTCTGGCTCAATGCGCTGCGCATGACCGTGGTGCCGCTGATCTTCGCCGTCCTGGTCACCGGCATCGCCCAGGTGTCGGACGCAGCGGCCACCGGGCGGCTGGCCATGCGCGCGGTGCTCTGGTTCGTGGGCCTCCTGCTCGTTTCGGCGGTCACCGCCGTCCTGCTGGTCAACGGCATGCTGGCGGTCTGGCCCGTGGGCGAGGCCGCCGCCGCGGCGCTGCGCGCCGGCGCCCAGGCGCCGCCTGCCGACATCGCCACGGCCCCCGACTTCGTGGCCTGGGTGAAGAGCCTTGCGCCCGCCAACCCGATCAAGGCCGCGGCGGAGGATGCGATCCTGCCTGTGGTGGTCTTCGCCGTCTTCACCGGCTTCGCCCTCACGCGCCTGCCCGACGCGCGGGGCCGCACCCTGCTGGACGTGTTCCAGGCCATGGGCGAGGCGATGATAGTCATCGTCCGCTGGGTGCTGCTGGCCGCGCCGATCGGGGTGTTTGCCCTAGGTCTGGGCGTGGGGCTCCGCGCGGGCGTGGGCGCGGCGGGGATCCTCGGGCAGTACATCGTGGTGGCCTCGTTCACCGGCCTGGTGATCGCCATCGTCGCCTACGTCCTGGCGGTGACGGTGGGCCGCGTTCCGCTCGGCCGCTGGGCCCAGGCCACCTCGCCGGTGCTGGCCACGGCCTTCGCCACCCAGTCGTCCCTGGCCTGCCTGCCGGCCATGGTCGAGCGCTCGCGCGACGACCTGGGCGTGCCGCAGCGGATCGCCAATCTGGTGCTGCCCCTGGCCGTGGCGGTGTTCCGGATGACCAGCCCGGCGGTGAACCTGGCGGTCTGCATCTTCGTGGCGCACGTCTACGGGCTCCAGCCCTCGCTCCTGCAGTACACTGGAGCCGTGTTCGTCGCCCTGGCGGTGAGCGTCGGTTCGGTGGGCCTGCCGGGGCAGGTGTCGTTCATCGTCAGCGTCGCGCCGATCTGCATCGCGCTTGGCCTGCCCATCGACCTGCTGCCGATCCTGCTGGCGGTGGAGGTGGCGCCGGACATCTTCCGCACCTTGGGCAATGTCAGCGGCGACATGGCGGTGACCGCCATCTTGGCGAAGGGCGAGACCGAGGCCGAGCCGGCTACCCAAGCTTGAGCGCTTCCGGCATGGTCGCCGGCGCATGAAGAACGAACCTTTCTTTCGAAAAGACCGCGACCTGTTCGTCCCCACCACGGCCGGCATCGGCCCCTGGGACAAGAACTCGCTGCACGGCCGGGTGATCATCGGCCTGCTGGGCGCCGAGATCGAGCGGCGCCACGGCTCGCCCGAGTACATGCCCGCCCGCCTCACGGTCGACATGTACAAGCTGCCCGACCTGTCGCCGGTGGAGGTGGTGACCCGGACGGTCAAGGACGGCTACCGGATCAAGGTCATCGACGCCGAGTTCATCTCCGGCGGGGTCAGCGCCGGCCGCGCCACCTGCCAGCTCCTGCGCAAGACCGAGAATCCGCCCGGCCAGGTCTGGAAGCGCGAGCCCTGGGGCGCGCCGCACCCGGACGACCTGCCTCAGGCCCCCGAGGGTCCGATGGGCAGCATGTGGAAGGTGAAGCCGATCTCCGGCCAGATGCGCGGGGTCGAGCCGCGCCGTCTGTGGATGGCGGAAGTGCGCGAGGTGGTGGACGGCGATCCGCTGACGCCCTTCGTGCGCGTCGCCGTGGCCGCGGACTTCGCCAGCCCCTTCGCGCATGTGGGCGACCAGGGCCTGGGCTACATCAACACCGACGTCACCGTGTACCTGCACCGCGAACCGGTGGGCGAGTGGATCGGGTTCGAGAGCCTGACGCATGGGGCAACGGACGGCGTCGCGGTCGGTGACTGCCTGCTGCACGACGCCGACGGCCACATCGGCTCGGCGAGTTGCACGGCGCTGGCGCAGAAGCGGAAGCTGTAAGACTTAAGGGCATGTTCGCCCCCACGCCGCGCCCCGAAATCCAGGACCTGCGGATCTCCAGGATTCGTGAGGTCGCCAACGCCGGCATGGGGCGGGACGACATCCTGGCCTTCTGGTTCGGCGAGGGCGACCAGGCGACGCCCGGGTTCATCCGCCAGGCCGCATCCGACGCGCTTCTGGCGGGCCGCACCTATTACACCCACAACCTGGGCCGGCCCGAGCTGCGCGAGGCGCTGTCCCGCTACCTCGCCGGCCTGCACGGCGCACCGATCGGAGCGGACCGGATCGCGGTGACCAGCGCCGGGGTCAGCGCGCTGATGCTCGCCGCCCAGCTGGTGCTGTCGCCCGGCGAACGGACGGTGGTGGTTGGGCCGATCTGGCCCAATGTGGTGGAGATCCCCAAGATCCTATCGGGCGCGGTCGAGGTCGTGCCGGTCGAGGCCGGCCAGGGCGGCTGGCGCCTGGACATGGACCGGCTCATGTCCGCCCTGACGCCCGGCACGCGGGCGCTGATCCTCAACTCCCCGAACAATCCCACCGGCTGGACCCTGCCGGCGGAGGCGCGCGCGGCGATCCTCGAACGCTGCCGCCGCTACGGCATCTGGCTGATCTGCGACGACGTCTACGAGCGCCTGACCTTCGACCGCCCTTACGCCCCGTCGTTCCTGCCCCTGGCCACGCCCGAGGACCGGGTCATCGGCGTGAACAGCTTCTCCAAGGCCTGGCGGATGACGGGCTGGCGCCTGGGCTGGATGGCCTGCCCGCCCGCGCTCATGGAGGGGCTGGGCGTCCTGATCGAGTACAACACCTCCTGCGCGCCGGACTTCGTCCAGGAAGGCGCGCGGGTCGCCGTGGAGCAGGGTGAGCCGGTCGTGGCCGAACTGCGGGCCGAGCTGGCGGCCGCCCGCGACCAGGTGGTGGGTGCGCTCCGGACCCTGCCGGGCGTGGAGGCGCCCATGCCTGACGGCGGGCTATATGCCTTCTTCCGGCTCGAGGGCTGCAGGGACTCCCTGGCGCTCTGCAAGGACCTGATCGCCCAGGTCGGACTGGGTCTTGCGCCGGGCGTCGCCTTCGGCCCGGAGGGCGAGGGCTGGCTGCGCTGGTGCTTCGCCGCCCGGCCCGAGAAGAACGCCGCGGGGCTGGAGCGGCTCGCCGCCTATCTCGGCAGCAGGTAGGCCAGGGCGGCCAGCCCCAGCGCCTGGACGCCGACGATCGTCCAGAGCCAGGTCCGGAAAGGCTCCTTGCGGGTCTTGTGCCTCAGCACCTGCTGGCCGATCAGCGCGCCGGGCGAGCCGCCAAGCGCCGCCAGCGTCAGCAGCCGCCGCTCGGGCACGCGCCGGGCCCGCCGTCCGGCAGCCCGTTTATCGAGGGCGAAGGCCCCGAACGTCACGGCGTTGATGGCGATCAGATAGAGCCCCGCAAGCTCGAGCATGGGTCCGAGCCTGCGAACGCCAGGATCAGTTCGTCGGGTCCGGCGAGGTCTGCTCGCCCTCCGTGGGCGCCGGTTCGACCGCGGGAGTCTCGGCGGGGGCCGGCGGCTCCTCGTTCACCTTGAACGTGGCGCCCATCAGCTTGGCGCGGGTCTCCAACGAGGCGGAGACGGTCTCGCAACGCGCGGGCAGGGCCCAGCTCATCCACTCCTGCGCCTTGCGGGCCTTGGTGACGTCCGGGCCGGTGTTCCAGATCTGCCGGCCCTGGCGCACGGCGTTGGCCCCCAGGGTGTTGATCGGGCGCACCGAGGCCTTCTCGGCGGCGGTCAGCGCGGTCTGGAAGGACTTGAGCTGGGCGCGCCCGTCCTTCTGCATCTGGGCGTAGACCTTCAGGTCGTCCTCCAGCTTGGTGCCGGGCTTGCGGAACTGGCTCTCGATGCGGGTGACTTCCGGCATCATCTCGTCGTGCATGTCGAGATAGCCGCGCAGGGCGCCGTAGCACCAGGCCACGAACTGGTAGTCTTCCCTTGGCGCGCCGGCGGGCAGGCGATCCTCGGCTGGCGCGGGGGCTTCAGGGGCGGGCGCGGCGACCTCGGGGGTCTGGGCGAACAGGGCGAGTGCAATTGCGAACGGCGTCATTCAGGACCTTGTGTGCGTTTATTTTGTCAGCTTTGCGCCGGACCTAGTTCACGGGGCCGAAACCGCCGCCACCGGGGGTCTCGATCTCGATCGCGTCGCCAAGCTCCACCGTAACGGAGAAGCAGCCGGGAAGTTCACTAACCGTCCCCGATGCGGCGATCAAACGTTGCCGGCCGGGAAGGCCGGGCGCGCCGCCCGCCAGGCCCTGGGGCGCGTGGTCCCGGCGCGAGGACAGCAGAGCCGCCTCCATGGGCGCGAGGAACCGGATGCGTCGCAGCGCCCCGTCGCCACCCCGCCGGGCGCCCGCGCCGCCCGATCCGGCGCGCACCCCGAAGGCCTCCACGCGCACCGGGAACCGGCGTTCCAGGATTTCCGGGTCGGTCAGGCGAGAGTTGGTCATGTGGGTATGGATCGCGCTGGCGCCCTCGTGGCCGGCGGTCGCCCCGGCCCCGCCGCAGATGGTTTCGTAGTACTGCCGCTGCTCGTCGCCGAAGGTGAAATTGTTCATCGTGCCCTGGGCGTTGGCCATCACCCCGAGCGCGGCGTAGAGCGCGTCCACCACGTGCTGGCTGGTCTCGACGTTGCCGGCCACGACCGCGGCGGGCGGGCGCGGGGCCAGCATCGAGCCGTCGCGGGTGAGGATCTTCAAAGGCTTCAGGCAGCCCGCGTTCAGCGGGATATCGTCGTCCACCAGAGTGCGGAAGACGTAGAGCGCCGCCGCGTCGACGATGGCCGAGGGTGCGTTGAAGTTGGAGCCGAGCTGGTCGGCGCTGGCGGTGAAGTCGAGCGTGGCCTCGCGCGCCGCCGCATCGACCGTGGTGCGCACCACGATCTCGCCGCCGCCGTCCATGGGGACCCGGGCCTGCCCGTCGGAGAGGCGGTCCACGGCCCGGCGCACGGCCTCGGCGGCGTTATCCTGCACGAACCCCATGTAGCGGGCGACGGCCGCGGCGCCGTAGGTGCGGATCATCTCCGCCACGGCAGCGGCCCCGGCCTGGCACGACGCCACCTGGGCCTTCAGGTCGGCGAGGTTGCGGTCCGGCGCCCGGGCCGGCCAGGGGCCCGCCGCTAGCGCCGCGCGCACCTCGGCGTCGAGGAACCGGCCGTCCCGCATGATCGGCAGGGCGTCCAGCATCACGCCCTCCTCGTCGATGGTGTGCGAGAACGGCGGCATCGACCCCGGCTGGATCCCGCCGACGTCGGCGTGGTGGCCCCGTGCGGCGACGTAGAAGCTGGCCTGCGCATCGGTCGGCGCCATGAACACCGGCATGACCACCGTGATGTCGGGCAGGTGCGTGCCGCCCGCGTAGGGGTTGTTCAGGGCGAAGGCCTGGCCGGGCTTCAGGTCCGGATGGCGGTCGCGGACCGCGCGGACCGACGCGCCCATGGAGCCCAGGTGGACCGGCATGTGCGGCGCGTTCGCCACCAGGCCGCCATCGGCGTCGAACAGGGCGCAGGAGAAGTCGAGCCGCTCCTTGATGTTCACCGAGTGGGCCGTGCGTTCCAGCGCCGCGCCCATGGCCTCGGCCACCCCCATGAAGCGGCGGTTGAACAGCTCCAGAGTCACCGGATCGGGGCGGTCGAGGGCGATGGCCTGGCGCGCCGCAGCCCCGGTCCGGGCCAGGCGGATCAGGCCCTCGGCGTCCGCCGACGCACGCCAGCCCGGCAGGACCGCGATCTGGGTGTCGGCGCGGACCACGAGCGCAGGGCCGTCGATCGTCGTGAGCGCGTCGGCGGCCACGACCGGTGCTTCATGCCAGGCGCCTTGGGCGAAGATGCGGACCTGCGCCCCGTCGTCTTCCGGCCCCGCCCGCAGACTGTTCGTACGGCTCACCGTCTCGGGTAGTGAGGATGACCGGTCGACCGCCTCCGCCTCCACGGCGGCGATCAGGATGGGCCGGTCGGGCTCGATGAAGCCGAACAGGCGCTGGTGGGCGGCTTCGAAGGCGGCCTTGGCGGCCGCCGCATCGCTCAGCGCCACGGGGAGTTCGGCGTCCGCGCCGTCGTAGCGCAGGCGCAGGGCGCGGCGGATCTCGCCCGCTTCCGCGCCCTGGGCGGCCATGTCGGCGCGCACCCCGGCCTCGAGGTTGTCCAGCGCCGTCCGGGCCGCGACCAGCCCCGTCGCCAACGGCGCCTCCACGCCGGCCTGCCTTAGGGCCGAGACCTGGGCCTGCCCGATCCCCCACGCCGAAAGGACGCTGCCATACTTCGGGCACAGCACCTCGCCGACGCCCAGCGCCTCGGCGGTCTGGCAGGCCACCTGTCCGGCGGCCCCGCCGAACGCCACCAGGGCGTGCTCGCGCGGGTCGAAGCCGCGCTCGGTGGAGATCCGGCGCACGGCCTGGGCCATCTGCTCCACCGCCACGGCGACGAAGCCCTCGGCGGCGGTCTCCACGTCCGCCGCGCCCATCTCGCGGGCCAGCGCCTCCAGGCGCGCGCGGCTGGCGGCGGGATCCGGGGGCGCATCGCCCCGCGGCCCGAACACGGCGGGGAAGAAGCGCGGGTCCAGCCGCCCCAGCACCAGGTTCGCGTCCGTCACCGCCGCCGGCCCGCCGCGGCCGTAGCAGGCCGGGCCGGGATCGGCGCCGGCGCTGGCCGGCCCGGCGCGGGCGCGCATGCCGTCGAAGATCAGGACCGACCCGCCGCCCGCCGCCACGGTCTCCACGTCCAGCATGGGACTGCGCAGCTTCACGCCCGCCACCCGCGCCGTGTCGCGGCGTTCCAGCTGGCCGGCGAAGCGGCAGACGTCGGTGGAGGTGCCGCCCATGTCGAAGCCCAGCACGGCGTCAGCGCCCGCCTGCGCCGCCGTGCGCGCCACGCCCACCACCCCGCCTGCCGGGCCGGAGACCACGGCGTCGCGGCCGCGGAACGCCTCGGCCCGGACCAGCCCACCGGCAGAGGTCATGAAGTAGAGCGGCGCGCCCGCGACGGCATCCGCCACCCGGCGGACATAGGCTTGAAGCACCGGCGTGAGATAGGCGTCGGCCACCGTCGTCTCGGCGCGGGGCACGAAGCGGGGCAGGGGCGAGACCTCGGAGCTGAGCGCGACGAATTCGAACCCTGCGGCGCGTGCGATCTCGCCGGCCGCCTGCTCGTGGGCGGGATTGAGGTCGGCGTGCAGGAAGGCGATGGCGGCGGAGGTAAAGCCCTCGGCCACGGCCATCTCCAGCTTTGCCCGCAAGCCCGCGCCATCCAGCGGCGCCACCACCGCCCCGTCGGCGGCCAGGCGTTCTGTCGCCTCGACCACGCCGTCGTAGAGCGGCCGGGGTCGGTCGATGTCGAGCGCGAACAGGTCGGGCCTGGCCTGGTCGCCGATCAGCAGCGCGTCGGCGAAGCCGGCGGTGGTGACGAAGAGGGTGCGGGCGCCGCAACGCTCCAGCAGGGCGTTGGTGGCGACGGTCGTCCCCATCTTGATCGCCGAGACCCGGTCCGCCGGGAAGGGCGCGCCGGGCGCCGCACCGAGGATCCGCCGCATCGCCTCCACGGCCGCGTCCTCATAGGCTGGCGAGGCGGACAAGAGCTTGGCCGAGACCTCCTCGCCGTCGTCCGCGCGGCCGATCACGTCGATGAACGTGCCGCCACGATCGATCCAGAACGAGAAAACCCTGTCCAAAACTTAACCCCTGGCGTGATTGTCACGCGCCCGCCGCGGTCGTAAGGCATGCCATAGCAAATGAGCTTCTGGCGCAAAATTGCCGGCCTGGCGGCGCGCAAGGTCGATGAGGCGGAATGCGATGTCTGCCCGCCCGGCCTTCCGGGCGAGGATCCTGCGTTCTCCACGGCGGTGACGGCGCTGGGCGCCAAGCTGGCCAAGGTCGACGGCGAGGCCCATGCCGCCGAGTACGACGCCTTCCACACCGTGTTCCAGGCCGACGCCGGCAGCGAAGGCAATATCCGGCGGCTCTACCAGCTCGCCCGGCAGACCACGCGCGGCTTCGAAGGCTACGCCCGCCGGCTGCGCAAGCGCTACGGCGCCTGCCCGCAGCTGTTGGAGGACGTGCTGGACGGCCTGTTCCATATCGCCGCGTCCGACGGCGTGGTGACCGGGGACGAGCTCGCCTATCTGGAGCGTGTGGCCGAGCTGTTCGGCCTGTCGCCCCTGACCTTCCGGCGGTTGAAGGCCACCCACCTGGGCGCGGCCAACGACGACCCCTACGTCATCCTGGGCGTGGCTCCGGACGCCTCCGACGAGGCGGTGCGATCCGCCTGGCGCGCCCAGCTGTCCCAGGCGCACCCCGATCGCGCTCGCGCCCGGGGCCTGCCCGCCGAGTTCATTGAGGTCGCCGAGGCCAAGGCGGCCAGCATCAACGCCGCCTATTCCCAGATCGTGCGCGAGCGGAAATCCATGACCCTCGAGGGTGCGGCATGAGGGCTTGGCGCCGCTTTCCCGACGCATCGGCAGTTGACGTCGGGAACCAGTGTGCTGACATGCATCTTTCACGGATCGGCGGACGCCGCCCGCTGAGGAGCTGATATGGTCAAGGACTTCGCCGCGTCTGAGGGTTCCGCCCTTCGCAGCCTGGCCGCTGTCGGCGCTGCGCTCGCCACGACCGGGGCCGTGATCGTCGGCGCCGTGCTCGCCGTCTTCGCCGCCGCCACGGTGGCGGTGATCGCCGTGATGGCGTCCGCCCTGCTGGGCTTCGCCGCGCTGGCCATGCGCGCCCGCCGCAAGGTCCGCGCCCGCCACGCCCCCGATGGCGTGATCGAAGCCCGTCACCTGGGCGGCCACCACTGGGTTGCCTACGGCTGGAACGAGCGCCGCTAGGAATTTCCCTTCCCGGTGTCCAAGGCGTGACGGCGCACGTCGCGCTTGCCCGCGCCGCGCTGCCCCTCTACCGTCCATTCAAACATCTGTTGGAGGGACGGCATGACCATTGGCGTGATCGCGAAACTGCCCATTCAGGAAGGCAAGGCGGCTGAGTTCGAGGCCTTCTTCACGGAACTCGCCAAGCAGGTCCGCGCCAACGAGCCGGGCAACATCGCCTACCAGCTGGTGAAAAGCCGCACCGAGCCCAACGTCTACAAGGTGCTGGAGCTCTACAAGGACCAGGACGCCCTGACCCACCATGGCGGCACCGACTACTTCAAGGCCGCGGGCCCGAAGTTCGCCGGGGTGCTCGCGGGCCGTCCCGAGATCGAATACCTCGACGGCGTGGGCTGACCGCCATGGACCTGGATTTCTCCCCTGAGGACCTCGCCTTCGGCGAGGAGGTGCGCGCTTTCATCGCCGAGGCGTTCGACGACGACATGCGGGCCAAGCTCTCGCAGTCGAAGAACAACCACCTCGACAAGGAGGCCCAGGTCCGCTGGCTGAAGCGGCTGGGCGAGAAGGGCTGGATCGCGCCCGACTGGCCGGTTGAATACGGCGGCACGGGCTGGAGCCTGGGCAAGAAGTACGTCTTCGACATGGAGATGGCGCTGGCCGGCGCCCCCTCCACCTCGAACATGGGCCTGAAGATGTGCGCCCCCGTCGTGATGGCCTTCGGCACGGACGAGCAGAAGAAGCAGCACCTGCCCAGGATCCTCTCCACCGACGTGTGGTGGTGCCAGGGCTATTCAGAGCCCGGTTCGGGCTCGGACCTCGCTTCCCTGGCGCTGAAGGCCGAGCGGGACGGGGACTATTACGTCCTGAACGGCTCCAAGACGTGGACGACCCTGGCCCAGTGGGCCGACTGGATGTTCTGCCTGGTGCGGACGTCGAACGAGGACATCCGCCAGAAGGGTATCTCGTTCCTGCTGATCGACATGAAGACGCCGGGCATCTCGATCCGCCCGATCGTCACCCTGGACGGCCCGGCCGAGGGCGAGCAGGAGATCAACGAGACCTTCTTCGACAACGTCCGCGTGCCGGTCTCGAACCGGATCGGCAAGGAAGGCGAGGGCTGGACCTACGCCAAGTACCTGCTGCAGTTCGAGCGCGGCAACGCCTATGCGCCGGGCCTCTCGGCCCAGCTCAAGAAGGTGCGGAAGATCGCCAATATTGAGCGGTCGGACGGCGGCAGCTCGATGATGAGCGACCCCGACTTCCGCAGGAAGCTGTCCGAGGTCGAGATCAAGGTCGAGGCGCTCAACGCCACCGAACTGCGGATCTTCTCCGGCCGCGCCAACGGCGACGCCATGGGCGCCGTCTCGTCCATGCTGAAGCTGGAAGGCAGCCAGATGCAGCAGGCGATCACCGAACTGGCGCTGGAGGCGGCCGGGCTCTACGCCCAGCCCTTCGTCCAGGACACCTGGAGCCACCTGAAGGGCGACGGCGCCAACTACTTCCGCGCCGGCCAGGACTATTCGGCCACGGTGGCGCCGACCTACTTCAACTACCGCAAGACCTCGATCTACGCCGGCTCCAACGAGATCCAGCACAACATCATGGCGAAGATGGTGCTGGGACTCTGACGGTCGAGCGCAAGACGTTCGGCCGGCGCCGTGTCGGAGGGGCCAGCCGGACGGGCTCTGACGCAGCCGCGGAAGTGGAAGGTCAACCCTGTGGAATGCCCTTCATATTGGGCAGCTGGTGAGCGATGCCCTTGTGGCAGTCGATGCAGGTGTTCTTGCCGGTGCCCAGGTAATTCTGGTGAATCCAGGCGGCGCGACGTGACTGACGCGTGAGATCCATGGAGTCGTACTGGTGACAGTTGCGGCACTCGCGGGAGTCGTTGGCCTTCAGGCGGGCCCACTCGTTCTTGGCCAGTACAAGGCGGTGCTCGAGGAATTCTTCGCGCGTGTCGATGGTGCCAAAGATCTTGCCCCAGACCTCCTTGGACGCCTGCATCTTGCGACCCATCTTGTAGGTCCAGTCGTGGGGCACATGGCAGTCCGAGCAGACCGCGCGAACGCCGGAGCGGTTCGAGAAGTGGATCGTCTGCTGCAGCTCCGGGTACACGTTGTCCCGCATCTCGTGGCAACCGGTGCAGAAGGCCTCGGTGTTGGTGGCCTCCATGGCGGTGTTGAACCCGCCCCAGAAGATCACGCCGGCGATGAAGCCGCCGAGGGTTAGGAACCCCAGGCTGAGATGGACCGCTGGCGATCGGAACGTGGTCCAGAAGGGCTTGAGGCGTGCGAGCACGCCGGCGACGATCCTGCGCACGGGACCTCCGGTCATGGCATGGCCCTCGGGCTGGCTTCAGCTTCGGGCTCGAGCCCCTTGAAAGTGTTGGCCACCAACGGCGGGGCGTCCGTCTGCACCACGTGGCACTGGACGCAGAAGTAGCGCCGGGTGGAGATCTGCTCGAGGACCTGGCCGTCTCGCGTCACATAGTGAGCCGGACTCACGGGCGGCGCCTGGAACTTCGCCGCGTTGGAGCGCGTGTGGCAAAGCATGCATCGGTTGGTGTTTACGGTGAGCTGGTAATTGTCGATGGCGTGCGGAATCGTCGGTGGCTGCATCTCGTAGTTCACGGGCCGCCGCTGGTCGAAGTTCTCGACGCGGGCCATCGGCAGCGGCGACGCCTCCTGGTCGATGGGTATGCCGCGGCGCATGGCGTCGATCTGCTGGCCAGGGTTGGTCACGGTCACCGCCGGGCTTGGCGCCCGTCGTGACTTGTCGGCCTCGTGCTTGGAGCAGCCGCAAAGCACCAGCGCCGCGAGCAGCAAGGGGGTCCAGGCTTGCATCGCGCGCTCCTACGCCATCACGACCTTGACCGCGCACTTCTTGAAGTCGGTCTGTTTCGAGATTGGGCAGGTCGCATCGAGCGTGGTCTTGTTGATGAGCTGGGAGGCGTCGAACCACGGCACGAAGATCACACCTCGCGGCATCCGGTTGCGACCACGGGTCTCGACCCGGCTCCGCATTTCGCCCCGGCGAGATATCACCCGAACCTCGTCGCCGCGTTTCAGGCCGCGCTTGGCCGCATCGGCGGGGTTCATGAAGACCACGGCGGATGGGAACGCCTTGTAGAGTTCGGGCACCCGCATGGTCATCGAGCCGGAGTGCCAGTGCTCGAGGACCCGCCCCGTGCTGAGCCAGAGATCGTATTCGGCGTCAGGCGATTCCGGCGGCGGCTCGTAAGGGAGGGCCCAGATCACGGCCCGGCCGTCCTTGTTTCCGTAGAAGCTGAACCCGGCGCCTCTTTTGACGTAGGGATCGGCGCCCTCCCGGTAGCGCCAGCGGGTCTCGCGACCGTTGACCACCGGCCACCTCAGCCCGCGGGCCTGGTGGTAGGCGTCGAAAGGCGCGAGGTCGTGGCCGTGGCCCCGCCCGAACTCGGCATATTCCTCGAATAGCCCCTTCTGTGGGTAGAAGCCGAAGGCCTGGGCTTCGTCGTTGGCGTATCCGGCCTCGACCTGGCTGGCCGGGAAGCGGTCGACCTTTCCGTTCGCGAACAGCACCTGGAACAGAGTCTTGCCGCGGTAGGACGGGTTTGCGGCCAGGATCGCCGCGGGCCAGCACTCGTCCGTGGTGAAACGCTTGGAGAATTCCATGAGCTGCCACAGGTCGGAGCGGGCCTCGCCGGGGGCGTCGACGAGCTGATGCCAGAACTGGGTCCTACGTTCGGCGTTGCCATAGGCGCCTTCCTTCTCGACCCACATGGCGGTGGGCAGGATCAGGTCGGCGGCTTGGGCTGTGACTGTGGGATAGGGGTCTGAGACCACCACGAAGGCCGTGGGGTTGCGGTAGCCGGGATAGCCCTCCTCGTTGAGGTTCGCGGCGGCCTGCATGTTGTTGTTGGCCATCACCCAATAGGCGCTGAGCTTGCCGTCTCGCAGCATCCGGTTCTGCTCGACGATGTGGTAGCCGGGCTTCCCGACGATGACGCCGTGGGGAACGTTCCAGATCTCCTCGGCATGCCGCCGGTGTTCGGGATTGGTCACCACCAAGTCCGCCGGGAGCCGGTGCGAGAAGGTTCCCACTTCCCGCGCCGTCCCGCAGGCCGAGGGTTGGCCGGTCAAGGAGAATGGGCTGTTGCCAGGGGTGGCGATTTTCCCGGTCAGCAGATGGATATTGTAGACCATGTTGTTGGCCCACGTGCCGCGGGTGTGCTGGTTGAAACCCATGGTCCAAAGGGACATCACCTTGACCTTCGGATCGGCGTAGAGCTCGGCCAGCTGCTTGAGCCATCCCTTTTCGACGCCGCTCATCTCTGCGGCGCGGTCCAGGGTGTACGGCTCCACGAAGGCGGCGAATTCCTCAAATGTGACCGGCCGGCCGCCTCCTGCGTCCTTCGCATTCTTGGCTTTGACCTCCAGCGGGTGATCGGCCCGCAGGCCGTAGCCGATGTCGGCGTTTCCCTGTTTGAAGGTCACGTGGCGATCGACGAAGGTCTTGTTGACCCGGCCCGACTGGATGATGTGGTTCGCGATGTAGTTCAGGATGACCAGGTCGGTCTGCGGCTTGAAGATGATGGGGATGTCGGCGAGGTCGAAGCTGCGGTGCTCGAAGGTGGAAAGCACCGCGACCTTGACGTGAGGGTTCGCCAACCGCCTATCCGTCACCCGCGTCCAGAGAATGGGATGCATCTCGGCCATGTTCGAGCCCCACAGCACGAAGGCGTCGGCGGCCTCGAAGTCGTCATAGCAGCCCATTGGCTCGTCGGCGCCGAAGGTGCGCATGAACCCCTGGACCGCCGAGGCCATGCAGTGTCGTGCGTTCGGATCGATGTGGTTCGACCGGAATCCGGCCTTCATCAGCTTGTTGGCGGCATAGCCCTCCCACACGGTCCACTGTCCCGAGCCGGCCATGCCGATCCCGCCCCCGCCTTGGGTCTTCAGCACGCGCTTGAACTGCTCGGCCATGACATCGAAGGCCTCGTCCCAGCTTACCGGCGTGAACGCGCCGTCCTTCGCGAACCGGCCGTCTTTCTTGCGCAGCAGCGGCGTGGTCAGTCGATCGCTGCCGTAGAGGATCTTGGAGAGGAAGTAGCCCTTCACACAGTTGAGGCCGCGGTTGACCTCGGCCTTCGGGTCGCCTTCGGTCGCGATCACGCGGCCGTCTTTTACCCCGACCGCGACGCCGCAGCCGGTTCCGCAGAAGCGGCAGGGCGCCTTGCTCCACTTCACCCCCTCGGTCGCGCCCGGCGCCGCCGCGCCTGCGGGGCGCACCGGCAGTTGCAGGCCGGCTGCGGCCGCCGCCGCGCCCACGGCGCTAGCCCGGATGAGATCACGACGCGAGGCCATCGGACGCTCCTGAATGCTCGAGCGGGGATGCGGGCTGCTCCAGGGCGTCCCGCGGCTCGGCATGGTGGTAGATGAGGTTCACACTGACGACGCCGGGCGTGGCCTGGCAGTCTTCGATGAGCTCCATGAGCTCCCGCGTCCCCGAGCCCTCGTAAAGCAGGATGCTGCAGGCGCCGTCTCGGCCGGCGATCTCCAGCGCCGGGCATTTCCCGACCCAGGCCTCGAGCCGAGGCCCCGCGTCTGGGCGATGGCGGACCACGAGGCTGGCGATGTGCACCTCATCGTTCACGACCGGCCTCCTTCGCCGGCGCCACGACGATCGCCGCCGTCGGGCACACGCCGACGCATGCGCCGCAACCTGTGCAGCGTTCGCGGTCCAGATCGGGACGCGCGCCGCCCGGAGCCGGGCGAAAGCGGATGGCGGCCTCACCGCAAACGTCGCGGCAGCTCAGGCAGACGACGCCGCGCTGCGCAAGACAGGCGGTCCCGATCTCGGCCTTCAGCTGCCAAGGCTGTTCGGCGCGCCCAAAATCAAGCGCATGGGGCGCGCAGGCTTCGACACAGGCCGCGCAGAAGGTGCATTCCCCCCGGCGTGGGTCGAAGACAGGATGCCGGCCATCGCCCTCGACCAGCACCCCGGCGGGGCACGCGGCGACGCACGCGAGGCAGGACGTACACACGTCAAGAAAGGCGCCTTCGTCCCCCGCCCAAGGGGGGCGCAGCGGCGTCTCCAGGGCCTGTCGGCCCCGTAGGAAGGCGCGGCGCTGGAGAGAAGGGGCCGATACCATCAGTACACCGGCGGCGGACCGGTGATCACCTGCCACATCCAGACGACAAAACCCCAACCCGCCACCACGCCCACTGCGATCACCGGAAACAGGACCACGGTCAGAAGGAAGAATACGAGGTACTCACGCCGCTTCTGAGCGGCCACCGTAGGCTCTGACATTGGCTCGCTGCAGTCTGTTCACGGGATGGAGCGGCTAACCTAGACAACATTCTAGCGTTCGCAAAAGTTGCAGACTGCGGCTGCAAGTGCAACGTCGACGCGCGGTTAGTCTCGGAAGGTCCGCCCGTTGTGGCGGAACTGCGGGCGCGGCCGGGGCGATGGGCCCGCGGTCGCGGTGTCGAGCCATCGCCTCCACGCCGGCGGGCGAGGTTCAGCGGAAGGTTCGGCTTCGGCAACGGTGGTGACCTCGGGGACGTAGCGCCGGACAATCCGCTCCACGGCGTCCTTGAGCGTTCGCCGGGAGGACGGGCAGCCGCCACAGGCTCCTTCCATCCGCACCCAGAGCACGCCCGTCGCCGGGTCCAACCGGTCGAAGACAATGTCGCCACCGTCGCGCGCCACGCCCGGGCGCACGTGACGGGCGAGGACGTCCCGGATCTCGCGCTCGAGCCCTTCGGCGGCGCAGGCTTCCTCCGCGAGGCGGATGGCGGGGGGACCTTGCGCCAGAGCTTCGGCGATGGCCGCGATCACCCGGATGCGGAGGGTCGTCCACGCTTCTCCGTCCGGGGCGCGGGCGACGGTGACGAAGTCCTCGCCGATGTACACCCGAGCGACATCGGGCAGGTCGAAGATCGCCCGTGCGAGAGGCGAGGCGTCGACGTCGTCCCCGCCATCCCGTGTGAAGCTCCGGCCGCGGCCGTCGGTTAGCCGCATCTGGGGCAGGAACTTGAGCGCATCCGGGTTCGGCGTTCGCTCGACGAGGATCAGCACCGGATCCTCAATTGCGCGACAGTAGCCCGGCCTCCAGCAGGGCGATCTCGTCGCGCGAGGCCGCCTTGCCGCGCTTCAGCTCCGCGATCCGCAGGCTGGCGGGCGATTCCGATGTGGGGCCGCGGTCCTTCGCAGATCGCCGCCGTCGCGCGTTGCGCCAGATCATGTGTCACCTCGGTTCTTTCATCCGAGCCTAGGCGGGACCTGGGGAACCGTCCTTGTGCGGGCGCAAGCTCGCGGGTCCGTCCGACGCCGGCGGCGTGCGGACGCGGGTCCACGCCTCGCTGCCGCCGCCGATCCACGCCAGACCTTGCGTCGGCCAGCGGGCCGGCACGATCCCTCCGGACGAACCGGGACCGTGCGTCCGGCCCGTCGCCTTCCGCCCAGCCTGGATGCGAGCCCGCCGCTTATGCTGGAACCGTACGAGGCCGGTGAGGAAGAGACTCGCCGCACCGAGACCGGAGACCGCCGCCAACAGGCGTCCGGGAAGGCCGGCGGCCTCACCGTTGTGGATCGCGTGCAGCCAGTTCAACACCTTGTCTCCGGCCGGCTCCGTGCGCGGGTCCCGCACCGCTAGCACCCGCCCGGAATAGGCATCGACCCAGACATTGGTGCGGGGAAACCGACGGCTCGGCTCTCCCGGCTGCTGCAGGTTGATCCGGAACACGCCGTGCGGGCCGGCCGGCGTTTCGATCCAGGCAAGTTCCGCCTGTGGGAAAACGGCCTGGGCCCGGTCGACCGCCATGTCCACGCTGATGCGCGCAGCGCCTGGCGCGGACGCGGAGTGCAGTTCCGGCGCCCGGTAGAGCGGCCCGAAGGCGGCCAAGCCGGGCCGGAACCATTCAGGCGCCCCGAGGACGACCCCCGTCGCCGTGAGAATGGCCAGCTGTAGCAGGCCGTAGATGCCGGCCACCTTGTGCAGATCGTAGATTCGCCGCTGGGGGCTCGGGGAGGGCTTGAACGTCAGCGCCGACCGCAGCTTGCCCCTGGCGGGCCACCACAGCCAGGTCCCGCCTACCAGCAGGACCAGGACGAGGATGCCGACGATCGCCATCAGCGCCTTGCCCATGTCGCCCAGGAGCAGTGCGTAATGGAGATCGTAGATCCAGGTCGCCAGGTACTCGCCCCACAAGGCCTCGCGCACGACCGCGCCGTTCTGGGCGTCGACCCAGAGCATCAGAGGGGCGAAGTCCCGGCCAGCGGTCTCGGCGGGGGCGTAGTAGCGCACCGGAACGGGGCCGCCTCGGCCTGTCACTTCCAGGCGCCATGCGCCCGGCCGGTGCGGGGCATGCGCCTCGAGGGCGCGGAGGATCGGCTCGTAGTGGGCCGGGGCGGGGGTGTCGGCCAGACGGCGGAGGTCTGCATGGGCGGCGCGGTCGGCCTCCACGTAGAACACCAGGATCGCGCCCGTGACGCCGGCCACGGCGAAGACGAGCCCGGCCGTCAGCCCAAGCCACAGATGGGCCAGCCCCGCCCAACGGCGGAGCCGTCCTTTGAGGCTGGTGGAGGATCCGGGGCGCCCGCGCACGGCCGACGGCTCAGAAACGCGCCATGAGCGCCGCGTGGACACCGCGGGTCTCGCCCGGCGAGTGCAAAGACTGGGTCCCGTCCCACCAGACGTACTCATAGCGCTCGTTCGCCAGGTTCTTCACCTGGACCTGGAGCTCCACAGTGTTGTTCAGGCGGTAGCTCGCTTCGGCGTTGGCGAGGATGAAGGCCCCGAAGCGCCCGGTCGTGTTGGTTGGCTCCAAGTAGTAGCTGTTCTGACTGTTCACCGAGAGGGAGAGCCGCAGCTTCTCGCTCGCCTGCCAGTCCACGCCCCCGGACGCCAGACGGGTCGGAACGTGGTCGATGCGCTTGCCTCTCGCGGCCGGCAGCGCAGGGTCGGGGGCCTTGATCGCGGCCTCCTGCAGGGTGAGCGCGCCCCAGACCTGGACGCGAGGGGAAACGTCGAACGACGCTTGCACGTCGAACCCGCGCCGCTTGGTGCGGCCGAGGTTCTGGGAGTCGCCCAAGGGATCGTTGAGGCGCCGCTTCACCTCGCCTGTGGCCGTCTGTTCCCAATAGGCCGCCCGCGCCTGCCACCGGTCTGCGAAGGTGTGTTTGACACCTACCTCCCAGCCGTCGTTTTCCGAGGGCTCGAGGTCGGCCGCGCGAGGCGGGATGCGATAGGCGCCGGACCCCGCGCCGACCTGGAAGGTTCGCCCGTAGTTGCCGTAGATCATGACGTCGGGACGGGGCGTCCAGATCGCGCTGAACTTGGGCTGGCCGACCGCACCGTAGTCGTAGGCGGCGGCGGTCACGCCCGCGAGCCGGTCACGGTAGTCGCCGTCGATCCAGTCCACGCGGTAGCCGGGGATCAGCTTCAACTGGGCGGTGGGCTCGATCACGGCCTGGACGTAGAGGCCGGTGTTCTTGAGATCGTAGATTTGGTCGCGGGTCTGGGACGTCCGGGCGCGGGCGTTTGTGAGATAGCGACGGCTCGTGACGTCCTGAACTTGATATTCCGCCCCTGCCTCGAGGGTCAGGGCGCTCAGTGGCCCAGCCGGCGCCTCCCAACGCAGCGCGCCCCGCGCGCCCCACTGGGTCTCGTCGGCGAGGCGTTCCTGCTGCGAGACCCCCGCCGAGAAGCGCACGAACCGCTGGTCGTCGAAGGTGTTGGCATAGATCACCGCGTCAGCGGACAGGTTTTCGCCCGGCGATCCGGCGTAGGCCACAGCAAGCTGCGTCAGGGTGCGCTCGCCGCCGTCCGTGGCTGAAAAGGCGTAGGATCTCCGCGGCGCCGCCCGGGCGTCGGCGCGTGTGAGATAGCCGGGCTCGTCCGCTTCCACGCGATATGCACGGGCCAATGCCGTGACGCGCCCGTTCTCGCCCAGGGCGAGGCTCCATTTGCCGGAGGCGCCGTAACGCTCGAGCCCGGCGTGGTCGCGGTAGCCGTCGGTGGCGCGCCAGCCGACGAAGTAGTTGTGCTGCACGCCGCCGAACTCCTGGCCCGCGGCGGCCTGGGCTTCTCGACCGCCCCAGGCGCCCGCGCCCAGCCGCAGATCAAGGTAGTCGCCCCGTGACCGCGTCTGGATCGCGGCGCTGCCGGCTATGGCGTAGAGGCCAACCCGCGGATCGAGCGTCCCGCGCACGGTCTCCAGGCTCGAAATCTCCAACGGGAAGACGCCGTCAAGAAAGGTCATGCCGCCATCGTTCGTGTTGGCGGGCACACCGTCGATCAGGACCTTCACGGCATTGATCTCGCCCTCGCCGTTGAACGCGCGCATCGAGAACCGGCCCGATGTGGTGCCCTGGTTGAAGTCGGTGAGCAGTACGCCGGGCAGCCGGCCGAACAGCTCCCACGCGTTGTCCACGGTCTGGCGCTCGATGACCTGCGGCGACAGACGGTCGACGGACGTGAAGACGTTGGCAGTGGATGCAGAGGCGTAGGGCAGGGCGGTGACGACCAGCTCGCCAACCTCGAAGCCGGTGTCCTGGCCCTCGGCCGCCACGGCCGGCCCCCCGACCGTGGCCAGGCACGCCGCCAGGACGACGAGGGACGGTTGCCGCAGGCTGGGGGATCTTGATTGGGACACGTGACACTCTCCGAGACGAATGTCCTCGTACCGAGGGACGCGCCCCCGCGCGTTGAGCCTGCGCAAGCTCGGTTGGGCGCAGTGTCGCACCCTCAAAAAGCGAAGGGCCGGGCGTTCGCCCGGCCCTTGCTTGGAGCCCGTGGATCGTGGGCTATTCGGCGGCGATCGGTAGCGGGACCTCCTCCGGCTTGGCCAGCTGGCGCTTGCCGCGGCTCAGGAAGAGCCGGGCGGCGAACAGCGCCAGGGTGAAGGCGCCGGCGCTGAAGACGATGTCCCCAGGCACCCGCAGCCACACCAGAGTCTCCATCAGGGTGGAGTGGATGGTCTCCGGCGAGCGGGCGTACCAGTAGCCGTGCTCGATGCTCGCGAAGGCCTGCACCACCCCCATGGGAAGCAGGGACATGAAGAGCATCATGGCCAGGCCGCCGTTGAGCAGCCAGAACGTCCAGCCCAGGAGTCGGTCGCTCCAGGCCTCCCGGCGGGCGAGCCCGCGGAAGCAGAAGAGCAGCAGGCCGATCCCCAGCATCCCATACACCCCGAACAGGGCGGCGTGCGCATGGGTCGCCGTCGTGTTGAGCCCCTGGATATAGTAGAGGCTGATCGGCGGGTTGATCATGAACCCGAAGACCCCGGCGCCCAGCAGGTTCCAGAAGGCCACGGCGACGAAGAACAGGATCGGCCACTTGTAAGCCGAGACCCAGGGCGCCGCCTTGCTGTGGCGCCAGTTCTCGAACGCCTCCGCCCCGATCAGCGCCAGGGGCACGACCTCAAGCGCCGAGAACACCGAGCCGATGGCGATCACCGACACCGGGGTGCCCGCGAAGTACCAGTGGTGGGCCGTGCCCAGCACCCCGCCGAACATGAAGACGATGGTGCCGAAGATCACCGCGCCGTTGGCGCTTTGGGGGCGCACCAAGCCGAGCTTGACGAGCAGCAGGCTGATCACCGCCGTGGCGAAGACCTCGAAGAAGCCTTCCACCCACAGGTGGACCACCCACCAGCGCCAGTATTCCACCATGCTGATGTGGCTGTGCTTCCCCCACATGAAGCCGGCCGCATAGAAGAGGCCGATGGCGACGGTGGAGAGGAAGAGGATCCACAGGGTCGGCTTGCTGTCGGATTGGCCCTTGAGCGCCGGGGCCAGGGCCCGGGTCACCAGAACCAGCCAGAGCATAAGCCCCACGAACAACAGGCTCTGCCAGAAGCGGCCGAGGTCGATGTACTCCCAGCCCTGATGGCCAAACCAGAAGTTGGTGTCGAGGTCGAAGACCTGCTGCACGCCAAGCCATTCGCCGGCCATCGAGCCCAGGACGACGAACACCAGGGCCCCCCAGAGCACGTTCACGCCGAGCTTCTGGAACTTGGGCTCATGGCCCGAGATCATCGGCGCGACGTAGAGCCCCGTGGCGAGCCAGGCCGTGGCGATCCAGAACACCGCAAGCTGCGTATGCCAGGTGCGGGTCACCGCGTAGGGGATGACGTCCGAGATCTGGACACCATAGAAGTCGTGGCCCTCGACGGCGTAGTGCGCGGTCAGCGCGCCCAGCCCGACCTGCAGCAGGAACAGCCCGATCACCGTCAGGAAATACTTGCCGGTCGCGCGCATGGACGGCGTGGGCTTCAGGTCAAGCAGCGGATCCTTCACCGGCGGCTTGAGGTGGTCCTCCGTCTTGGTCCGGGCGTGCCAGAAGACCAGCGCGCCCACGCCGAAGATCAGCAGCAGGATGGAGGCCACCGACCAGACCACGTTGGCCGACGAGGGTGTGTTGCCGACCAGCGGCTCGTGCGGCCAGTTGGAGGTGTAGGAGACCGTGTCGTCCGGCCTGTTCGTGGCGGCCGCCCAGGCGGTCCACCAGTAGTAGTTGGCGATGGCCTCGCGCCGCGAGAGATCCGGCACGGCGCCGTTCTTGACGGCATACTGCTCACGCAGGGCCTCAAGCTCAGGCGTGTCGCTGTAGAGCGACACATAGTGCGCCTTCACCTGCCGGAGGGCCAGCGCGCGATCCTTGGAGACCGTGATCACGCCCGTCTCCGGGTTGTAGGTGTTGGTGCGCATTTCGGCCTTCAGGCGCGCCTGAAGCGCGGCCTTCGGCTCGGCCCCGAGCGCGGCGTAAGCCTTGCCGTGTTCGCGCTGGGCCCAGATGTCGAGCAGGGCCATGGCCTCGCGGTGCAACTGGTCGGCCGACCAGTCGGGCGCGACGTAGCCGCCGTGCCCCCAGATCGAGCCGCTCTGCTGGCCGCCCATGGATTGCCAGGCGAGCTGCCCGGTCTGGATGTCCTGGCGCGTCATCAGGACAGCGCCGGACGGATCGACGACGCTGGCCGGAATCGGCGGCGCCTGTCGGTGGATTTCTCGCCCCATCAGCCCCAGGACGGTGAAGGACACCGCCATGACGAGGGCGAGGACGAACCAGAGTCTTCGCGTGTTCATCTCGCATTCCCCATAGGCCGAGGGGAGGTCCCACTGCGGCCGAGGCGCCAGCCATGCTCCAGGTCTCGTCCCCCGACGTTGACGGGGCACAACGTTCTGGCTGGCGCTGTCAAAAAAGAGAGGCCGGGATTTCCCAAGCCTCGGCGTTGGACGGCGATGGCTCGGCGCTAGACGGCCTTGGCATGCCGGTTTTGGGCGACGGGCAGTCGCTCGTCGAACGCGGCCGCCACCACCCGCATCAGCCGGCGGCCGCCCTCAGGAATCTCGATGCGCCGGCCATCGATGCGGCAAAGGCCGTCGCTCTCGGCTTCGGCCAGGGCCGCGACGCTGGCGTCGAGCGCACCGGGATTGACCCCGTGGGCTTGGCAGACCGCCCCGACGTCCACGGCAAGATCGCACATGAGGCGCTCGATGATCGCCGCGCGAAGCCGATCTTCGGCTGAGAGCGGCAGCTTGCGGGCAAGCGGCAACTCGCCCTTCAGGACAGCTCGGCCCCAGGTGTCGGTGGCGACGGCGTTCTGCACGAACCCTTCGCGGAACTGGCCGATTGACGAGGGGCCCACCGGCACGAGCACCGGGGCCGGGTCATCGGTATAGCCTTGGAAGTTCCGGCGCAGGCGACCCTCCGCCGCGGCGATCGCCAACGGATCTTCAGGCCGCGCATAGTGGTCGAGACCGATGCGGACATAGCCGCCTGCAACGAGGGCTTGGTCGGCCGCCTCGGCCTGCGCCCAACGCCCCGCGACGTCGGCCAGATCGGCGTCCTGGATCATCACCTGGTGCTTCTTCATCCAGGGCACGTGGGCGTAGCCGAACACCGCAATCCGGTCCGGCTTCAGCGTCAGCGCCAGTTCAACGGACTCGGCGACGTTCTCAGGGTTCTGGGCAGGCAGGCCGTACATCAGGTCGAAGTTGAGCCCCCGAACCCCCTGCGCGCGCAGCCGCTCCGCTGAGGCGGCGACCCGATCGTAAGGCTGGATGCGGTTGACCTTCTCCTGGACGATGGGGTCGAAGGTCTGCACGCCGAGACTGGCGCGGGTGACCCCCGCCTCGCCCAAGGCATCGACGAAGGCGTCGCTTAGCAGGGCCGGGTCCAGCTCGACCGCGATCTCGGCGTCCGCACGCAGGCCGAGCCGATCGTAAAGCCGGTCTGCCAGGTTCAGGAAATGCTCCGGCGAGAGCGCGTTGGGGCTGCCGCCGCCGAAGTGCAGGTGGGCCACGCCGGCATGCGGCCCCAGCGCCCGGGCCAGCAGGTCGATCTCGCGCTCCAGCACCTGCTGGAAGGTGTCGATCCGGTCGTATTCATGGGCCACGGTGGTGTTGCAGCCGCAGTACCAGCAGAGCCTGCGGCAAAACGGCACGTGCACATAGGCCGAGATCGTGTCCTCGGCCCGTGTCGCCGCGAACCAGTCGACCGGGGCCGCGGCGCCTTCGCCCGGCTGGAACGCAAGCGCCGTGGGATAGCTGGTGTAGCGCGGGAGGTTCCGGCTCGCGTGCCGCAGCTGCGCAGCCGTCGCAGGCCGGGAGAGCGGCCGATCAGTGGTCTTGGACGTGGACAGCATGGCGCAAACCCAGGTTGGAACAGTCACTTGGCCCTAGGGCGCCTGCGCGAAACCGGAAATCTGGGAGTTGTCCCTAAGTACCAGCCCCAGGATGACGCGCAGGGCCCGGCGGCCTAAGCCCCCCATTCGAGCCGAAGGGATGCTGAGCGTATGACGACCGCTGATCTCGACCCGTCCGTCCTTGCGGGCGCAGACATGTTCGACGTTCTGGACGCCGAGGGGCGTCGCGAGGTTCTGAAGGCCGGAATGGTCCGCAAACTTCCCCTGGGCAAGTTGATCTTCGCCCAGGGCGACGCCGGGGAGACCTGTCACACCTTGCTCGAGGGCCGGGTGAAGATCGTCCAGACCCGCCCCGACGGCGGGCAGTCGGTGATCCGCTTCATAGGTCCCGGCGAGATGTACGGCACGGTTGCCGCGCTGATGGACAAGCCGTTCCCGGCCGATGCGGTCGCTGTCGTTGACAGCCTCGAAATCTATTGGCCGATCAAGGTCATGCGCCATCTGATGACCCGCTTCCCTCAGGTGGCGATCCGCTCGGCCGCCTCGGCCGGGAACCGCCTCTTTGAACTGCAGAGCCGCGTGGGGGAGCTCTCGGGCGAACGGGTCGAGCAGCGCATCGCGCGGGCCCTGGCGCGGCTGGTCCGTCAAGCCGGCCGCCGGACAGAGGCCGGAATCGAGATCGATTTCCCCATCACCCGCCAGGAACTGGCCGAGATGGCAGGCTCCACCCTGCATACGGTGAGCCGTACGCTTTCGGCGTGGGAGGACCGCGAGATCATCGCCAGCACGCGTCGCCATGTGGTGGTGCGCAAGCTGCACGTCCTGCTCGATATGGCCGATCAAGGCGCCAGCTGACGACGGCTTGGCGTCGAGGCGTTGACCGGGTCGGCAGCGGAACTGCCGTGCCCGGTCCCTCGCCCTGAGCTTGCCTACTTGAGGGCGGCGAAGCTCTGCGCCAGACGCTTCTTGGCCATCGGCGGGGTCTTCGCCGCGGCGGCTTCCGCATCGGCCAGGTTGGCCGCCTGGCCCACCTTGGCCACGAAGGCCATGCCGAAGCCCCAGTGCGGCGTGCACTTGAAGCCGTAGACCCCGGGCTTGCTGAACTTGACCACGATCTCCTGGCTGAGCGGGCTCTTCACGATTTCGGCCCCAGCCGGCAGCATTTCCTTGATCGTCTCGACGTTGTGCCCCTTGTCCGTCGGGATGAACCGCACGGTATCGCCGGGCTTCAGCTTGGCGGAGGCGGGCTCGAACACCATGGCGCCCTGAGCGCCCTTGTTCAGCATCTTGACCTGGACTTCCGCCGCGGCGGCTTGACCAGCGGCGGCCAGGAGACCGGCGACGGCGCCGGCGGCCAGGATAGTCTTAATCATGATCTTGTCCTTGAGAACTGAGGAGACATTGCTTTCGCCTCACTCAGAAAACCTACGACACTCTCGGGGTGGCGACTTTGCGCCAGAACAACCTGTGCGCACGATCTCCCGTTTTTCAGAGAAAGCGTGGGAACAACACGCGCTCTTCCAGCTGGACGTGGGCGCGGAACTCCCGGTCGAACTTGCGGCAGAGGTCGTAGAGGCGACGCCACGAGCCGCAGGCCTCCGCCGGCGGCGTGAAGTCGCGCGTCAGGCGCACCAATCGCTCCAGGCGGTCCTGCGCCGTGTCGTGGTCGATGGACATCGCCGCGACGGGGATGCGCAAGGCCGCGCCTCGGCCTTCCAGGATCGCCGGGAAGATCACCGACTCCTCCCGCGCGTGGTGAGCCCTTAGCTCACCCAGCATGTCGTGAAGCTCGCCCGGCAGCCGCGCCGGGAAGGCGGGCGAGGCGCCGTGCACGCCGGCGACGCGCTCGGCGAGCGCGAGGGCGGCCGTCAGATCCAGGATGTGGGCGGCGTGGTAGTGCAGGATCAGGTCGATGAGGGCCGCGTCGTCGAGCGCGGCGGCCTGGGCCAGGGCCGGTGGCAGGGCGGCGTGTGACGGGGCGGGCGGGGCGGTGGCGGTGGGCATGTTTGGCTCCTTCGTGTGCCGACGCTAGCGCTGGGCGCGCCGGCCTTTCGTTGCCCCCCGACAACTTCGCCCCGCCAGGGAGCCTAAGGCTCGGCAAGGGCGTCCCCAAAACGCAAGGCGGCCCGCCGGGGGGCGGGCCGCGCAACGTGAGCTGAACCACAGCCAGAGCCGCGCCGGAGAGGCGCGACCTGGCCGCCGGCCTAGTGGCTGCTGTCGTGGTTGGCGTTGGGAGGAGCCTTGAAGATGTCCGGCGCGTCCGGTCCGGTGACGTGCAGGATGCCGGCGCCGCCGCGTTCGACCCGGCTCAGTGCGTGGTCGACCAGCACGTAGTTGCCGGGAACCTCCAGCTTGAAGTCGACCACCGTGGCGCCGCCGGGCGCAACCGTGACGGTCTGCACGTCCTTGATGGGCGGGCTGGTGAGCGAGCCCAGGTTGTAGACGTTGTCGAAGATCTCGCCGATCACGTGGAAGCTCGAGGTCTTGTTGGGCCCGCCGACCCCGAAGAAGATGCGGACGGTCTCGCCGACCTTGGCTTCCAGCTGATTGGCGCCGGTGAGGGCCTTGTAGGCGCCGTTGAAGACGTAGAACTCCGCGTCCTCGTCCAGCAGCTTGGTGATGCTCTCGGTGAGTTCGCCCTTCGCGTCGTGGTCCTCCTCCGTGTAGATCTCGCCCTGCACGACGTAGAACTCGCGATCGACCTTGGGCAGGCCCTCCTCGGGTTCGACCAGGATCGCGCCGTACATGCCGTTGGCGATGTGCTGCGCGACGGTGGGGGCCGCGCAGTGGTAGATGTAGAGGCCGGGCTGGAGCGCCTTGAAGGTGAACGTCTTGGTCTCGCCAGGGTTGGCGAGCGTGGCGCTGGCGCCGCCGCCCGGGCCGGTCACGGCATGGAAATCGACGTTGTGCATCGTCATGCTGTCGGCTGGGTTGTGGAGCGTGACCTCAACCGTGTCGCCCACCCGCACCCGAACCATCGGACCTGGCAGCTTGCTGTTGAACGTCCAGTACTTGAACGTCGCGCCGTCGGCGATCTTGCCGACCACCTCCTGGGTCACGAGGTTCACTTTCACGACCGCGGGCGCGCGCCGCGTGATCGGCGGCGGCAGATCGGTGGCCGGGCGGACAATGTCGACGCCGGCAGCAGCCACCGGCTGCGGCGCGGCGTCGGCGGCCAGCGCGGGGCTCGCGACGATCGCCAGAGCGGCGACGGTGGCGAAGAGGCTAAAGGCTTTCATAGTGGCTATCCCCAGGACGCCACGGTGGCGTCCGATGAGGCCTGTTTAGCGATTACCTGGAGCCCGACGTTGTGCCCGCGCAATGTCGCGGCTGGCGCACCCTGATCCGACCTATCCGCCGCGGGCCCGAAACGGTCAGAACAGCGTCGGCTGGCGCGGCGCAGGCGGCGGCGCATCGGGCTGTTCTCCGCGGCGCCGGAGCTCCGTCTCCGCGCTGAACCGGACGTCGCGGTCCCGGTCCTTGGCCAACAGTTGGAGCGCCGTGTCCGAAAGGTCGCGCCAGGCTTTCCCGCGGTGGTCGCCGGCCGGGACGCGGGGTAGCAGCCCGGGCTCCCCGCTCCAGGCCAGAAGGTCCTCCAGAGAGGCCGCATTCAGCAGGTCCCGCAGGTGGTGAGCGGTGACATAGGCGTCCGGCAGGGCGCGGTGCGCCGGCAGGCCCAGTTCGTGGACGAGGCCCTCGGGATGGCGCTGGTAGCGAAGCATCTGGTTCGAAAAGCGCATCAGTTCGGGCCACACCCGTAGGGCGCATTTCCAGGTGCAAATCCAGGGGGCGCCGCCCGTGAGGGCCGGGCGGCAATAGCGCTGCTCGAACGCGGCCCGGTGCGCCGCCAGCGCCACGACGCCGCCCTCCGGCTGCAGGACGCCGGGCGCAACGGCCTTCCACAGCGGCGCGTCGGCGACATGGGCGTCCAGGATATGGTGCACGGCCATCGTCTCGGGCGAGATCGGCCGACCCGGGTTGACCAGGCGTGCGCCCCGCTCGTCGGTAATGCGCCACAGCCCGTCTGCCTCGCGGACGACGTCCTGCCAGCCGACCTCGCATACATCGTGGGGACCCGTGCCGGCGGTTTCGAGGTCGATGACGCGGATTCGCGCCAGGACGCGGCTGGGCTCTAGGGTCATGGCAGGCATTCCGTCAGATCAGGTGGGGAGGGCTGGCGCGCAATGCGAGCGTGACGTCGGCGGCAGCCTGTCGCGGCTGAACCGTTCGGGCGCGGCGGCGCTCTACAGCCATGAAGCGACCAAGTGCGGCGAGCCTCAAGCGGGTCAACGCCGAGAACCTGACGCGGCTGGGCGCCGAGCGGCTGGCGGAAATCCTGCTCGAGGTGGCCGACACCCGGGTGGACCTGAAGCGCCGCCTGCGGATGGAACTCGCCGCCGAGCAGGGCGCCGCACACCTGCTGCCGGAGATCGACCGACGGCTGGCCCTCCTGTCCGGGAGCCGCGGCGCGGTCACATGGCGCCAGCGTCCCGCCTTCGTCCGCGATCTCGACGGTCTCCGAGGGCTTATCGCGGGCCGGCTGGCGGGACTGGACCTTGCCGCCGCGCAGGCCCGCATCGTCGAGTTTCTCGCCCTGTTCCCACAGGCGATGCGCCGCGTGCGTGACCGGGAAGGCGCCGTGGCGGCGGTGTTCGACCAGGCGGCGGCCGACGCGGTGACCCTCCTTGCGCGCGCTGAGGGGCGCGAGGGCGCCGCGCGGCTCGCCGAGGCGATCGCCGCGCAGCCGGTCGCCTGGGGGCGCTGGTCGGGCGGCGCGTTCGCGGCCGCATCCCGCGATGTGGCGGCCCTGACGCTGGGCTTCCTGGCCGGTCGCGAGGGTCCGGCCTTCACCTCCGTCCTGCGCAGGCTCGCCGACGTGGCCGGCGATGCCCGGGCTTACGAGGCGACGTTCACGCGCGAGGCCCTGCGGTCCCCGGCGGCCGCAGCGGACGTCGCGTCCCGTCACCTGCGGGCCGGCGACCCGGAGGCGGCCCGCGCCCTTCTCGAGGCGGCGATCAACCCGCAGCTCATGCGGCGCAGCGAGAGCGGCGTGGCCGCGCCCGATTTCGCCTGGGAAGGCGCCTGGATCGACTACCTGGAGGCGGTGGGCCGAGTGGCGGAGGCCCAGGCGGCCCGCTGGGCGTCGTTCGAGCGTACACTGTCGGCCGACCGGGCGCGGGCGTTCACCCGAAGGCTGCCGGACTTCGAGGATGTCGAAGCCGAAGCGCGCATTTTTGATCTTGCGAGGACCTTTCCGGACGCCGGGCGCGGACTCGAACTTCTGATGAGCTGGCCGGCGTTGCGGGAAGCGGCCGAGCTCATCGCGGCCCGCGGCGCGGAGTTGCGGCCCGACCCCGAGCAAGCCGAGGCGTGGGGAAGATTGCTGCGCCGTCGCTTTCCCGCTGCGGCCGAGGCGCTCCTGCGTCGGGGTGCGGCGGAAGCCTTCCGCCGTCGCGAGTTCTCGACCTCCGCACGGCTTACCGAGGAGGCGGATGCGCTCGCCGCCTGAGCCCGCCGCAGCATCGAAGATGATCCGTTTGGAGCGTGGGTGACTCGCGCTGCGGCAGGGCGGCCTCGCCGGAGGTCCGGGGGCGTTACGCGTCGTAGCCGGGCAATTCGCGATCCAGCTTGCGCAGGCAGCCGGGCCAGGGCAGGCCGCCGCCGATTCCGCGCGAGACCTGCGACTTCAC
>Ga0155080_103_pt2 | contig 139666 bp, 124 predicted proteins | sample RifCSPhighO2_01_FD_106048 | JGI IMG/M metagenome (GOLD analysis project Ga0155080, IMG submission 106048) | Phenylobacterium sp. RIFCSPHIGHO2_01_FULL_69_31 | reverse complement strand
GCCACGACGCTGGATCGCAACGCCGGACGAGCTCGCCCGGCTCGCGGCGGGACTCCTCACCGGCGGGGCGTGATCGTTCTCCGTCGTCGGGGGCGCGGGGCCATTGCGCGCAACGCCGCGTCCGCGCGAGGCTGGTTGCGGAGCAACCCAGCAAGGGAGGACCGCCCGTGAGCACACATGAGGTGTTCAACCAGCCGCCGCCGCTGGAGGGCTACGATCTCTTCGGAACGGACGCGCCGCTGGTGGAGGCAGTGCGGCGCGAGGGCGCGGACTGGGGCGTGGAGGACCTGAGCGCCTATGGCCGGACCCTCGGCGCGCCGGAAACCCTTGCGCTGGGCGCCCTCGCCAACCGTGACACGCCACGCCTTCATGGCTTCGATCGCTTCGGCCACCGGGTGGACTGGGTCGAATTCCATCCAGCCTATCATGAACTGATGGCGCTGCAGGTCGGGCAGGGGATCCACGCCTCACCCTGGGCGGACCCGCGGCCGGGCGGTCATGTCCATCGCGCTGCCGGCCTCTATCTGAGCGGCCAGGTGGAGGCGGGCTCCAGCTGTCCGATCTCCATGACCTATGCGGCCGCCCCGGTGCTGGCCGCCGGTCCCGAGGAACTGCGCCACTGGCTGCCGAAGATCTTCTCGCGAACCTATGACCCCGCCCATCGTCCGGTCGGCGAGAAGGCGGGCGCGCTGATCGGCATGGGCATGACGGAGAAGCAGGGCGGCTCCGACGTCCGCGCCAACACGACCGCCGCCCAGCCGCTGGCGGCGCCTGGTCCCGGCCGGCCCTACCGCGTCGCCGGCCACAAGTGGTTCATGTCGGCGCCGATGTGCGATGCGTTCCTGATCCTTGCGCAGGCGCCGGGCGGCCTCTCCTGCTTCTTCCTGCCCCGCTGGACGCCGGACGGACAGCTGAACGGCCTGCGGTTCCAGCGGCTGAAGGACAAGCTGGGCAATCGCTCGAACGCCTCCAGCGAGGTCGAGTTCGACGACGCGACCGGCTGGCTCGTGGGCGAGGAGGGGCGAGGCGTCGCCACGATCATCGAGATGGTCGGCTACACGCGGCTGGACAATGTCGTGGGCTCGGCGGGCGTGCAGCGCCAAGCCCTCGTGCAAGCCTTGCATCACGCCCGCCATCGCACGGCCTTCCAGCGGCGGCTCGTCGACCAGCCCCTGATGACGGCGGTGCTTGCCGACCTGGCGCTGGAGGTGGAGGCGGCGACGGCGCTGGCGTTCCGGCTGGCGCGGGCCTTCGACGGCGAGGATCCGCGGGAGGTCCTTCTGCGGCGGCTGGTGACCCCGGCGGCCAAGTTCTGGGTCTGCAAGCGCGGCCCGGTGGTGGCGGCCGAAGCGCTCGAGGTGCTCGGCGGCAACGGATACATCGAGGACAGCGGCCTGCCGCGCCTCTACCGCGAGCTGCCGGTCTATTCGATCTGGGAAGGCTCGGGGAACATCATGTGCCTCGACACCCTGCGGGCCCTGCATCGCGAGCCGGAAGTCCTCGACGCCCTGGTGGCAGAGATCGACCTGGCGCAGGGCTTCGACCCCAGGCTCGACGCGTTTGCTGCGCGGACCCTGGACGCCGCGCGTGGGGTCAAGGGCGAGGCGGGGCTGCGCCGGCTGTGCCGCGACCTCGTCGTGACCGTCCAGGCGGGCCTCCTGGTGCGCCACGCGCCGGGCTTCGTGGCGGAGGGATTCCTGGCCAGCCGCCTTACCGATTCCGGCGGGGCATTCGGCCTGCTGCCGGACGGCCTCGATCTCCACGCCATCGTCGATCGCGCCTCGCCAAACGCCTGACCGGCTGCAACGCAGGCAGGCCAGGCGAACGGGTCAGGCGGTGAGGGGTTTTCGCATGGTGAGCATGGGCGCGTAGCTCAGCGCGAAGCCGCCGAACGCCAGCGCCCAGAGCGCAGCGGAGGCGCTCAGCAACAGCGGCTGCTGCGCGGTCGGAAACGCGGCGACGAGGCGCAGGACCGCGGCGGCGTTGATCGCCAGATAGATCGCCACGGTCGCCCGATCCGCCGCGAGCGGGCGGCCGGTGTGTCCCCGGGTGGCCCGGGTCATGACCGCCAGTGTCATCACGCCGATGGCGCCCGCGGTGATCGCATGCACGCCCGCGGTCCGGGGGACGATCTCAAGCAGGCGCGATGCGCCGAGCAGCAGCAGGCCCACGCCCAGCCAGCCGTAGCCGGCGTGGAGGATCCACACGAGCGGCTCGCGGGCGGCGGCCCACCCGCGCCAGCGGGCCAGCCGGACGAGGTTTGCCGCCCCGGCGGTGGTCAGCAGGACGCCCGTGACCGGGCTGTCGGGCAACGCCGCCCAGGCCAGCCCGCTGGCCCCGGTCAAGGCGAGCGCGACCTGGTCCACCCGCGAGAAGGTGGCAGGCTCGGGGGCGAGGCGGCGGGCTTTCATCCAGTTGCGGGTGAAGCTGGGCGTGATGCGACCGCCGATCAGGGCCAGCAGCATGGCGATGGCCGCCAGGGCGAGGCGCTCGCCCACGCCGGTGCGCCACACCGCGGCGTCCACGTGGAAAGCCACGTTCGCAAGGGCGAAGACGGTCACCAGTCCGCAGACCGGCAGGTTGCGCCAGTTGCGGCCCTCCAGAACCTCACGCCAGATCACGCCGGCGAAAACGAGGAGGAACAGGGAGTCGACCACGGCGGCCGCCGGGCCAAGCCAGAACTCGCCGAGCATGGCCAGGCGCCCCGCGAACCAGAGGCCGACGAGGCCGGCCAGCGGCGCGCCGATCACGGGCATCCGTCCAGTCCAGTTGGGGACGGCGGTGGTCAGGAAGCCGGCGACGATGGCGCCGAGGACCCCGAACAGCATCTCGTGCACATGCCAGTCGCGGTGGGCTATGGGAGCCGCCCCGCCGAGGAAGCTCCAGACCCAGATCGGCACGGAAAGCGCCGCCCAGGCGGCGCCGAACAGGAAGAACGGGCGGAAGCCGAAGCTGAAGAGGGCGGGTCCGGCGTAGGCGCGGCGCGCAGCGGCGGTAGACATGGCCCAACCCCTACACCTGCGCCCACGTGCGCGCCTTGATGCGGGTCAAGCGACGGGATGGATTGGGAAACTCCCGCTGTCGCAGTCGGCCCCAGGCGTCAAGCCGACGCTTGACCGCCGGCAAATGGATCGGCTGCCGGCGGCCCTAGGCTGCGGTCTCCAATCAAGGAGGCCGACATGTCGGTGAAGTCCAAACCAACCCTTCTCCCGCTGGCGCTCGGCGCCATCGTGCTGGCGCTGGGCGCGCCGGCGTCGGCGCAGAACATCGCCGAGGTCGCCGTCAGTCCCCGCGCGCCGACCCATATGGTCATCAGCGTCGCCGGCAAGGCGCCTGCGACGGTCCGCGGAGAGGTCCATGTGGCGGCGCGAACGGTGTGCCGGAACGCGGTCCGGAACAGCGAACTCGACTTCCAGGACGTGCGCTGGTGCAATCGGAAGAGCGAAGCGAAGGCGATGGCGCGCTATGCGGTCATGCTGGCCGGCGCCCAGCAAACCGCCGGCGCGACCGGGACGATCGTGCTCAGCCTGCGCTGAACAGCGTCGCATCGTTCGATCCTATTTTCGCATGCAGAGGGGGTGCGGTAGAAGGTCCAGATCGGGCGACGCGGGTCGTGAAACGTCGTAGAGGCGGCGCGATCCGCTCGTCGGGCCTGTTGAGTTCTAAGCGCACGTCATTGAAAACACGACACCATCTGCTCTGCCTCGCCCCCATGATGGACTGGACATATAGATCAACAATTACAGATACTTAAGACTGATTGTGAACAAGAATTGCACACGGGCGTTCGCGTAGAATTTCGGGTTCGTTCGCACATTTGGTCGGCTCCGGGATGATCCGGTCCTGTAGGAGATCGCGGTGATCACCCCGCCGAAGCCACACCACGGGATGGGGCACCATCCGCCCACGCGGTCCGGGAATCGGCCGCAACGACGTCCTGACGTCGTGGGGTCGCCAAGACGCGAAGAAAAATCTCAGTGGAGCGTGCCACGCTTCTGCTGCGTCTTAGGAGCTCACCCGTGCGCCGTAATTCCGCGGCGCTTCCGCAGGTCGCAACTAAGAGGGCATCTAGCCGGGGAGTTCTCGCCGGCGGGCAGCCCTCTCTCGCGATGAAGAGTCGGGATATGCCCGCACGTAGTTCACAGCCGTCTCAACCTGATCATGCGTGAGCGCCGGGTATGCCTGCAAAACGCCGTCTAGGCCGCGCGTCTGCATCAGGGAGTCAATAGCGTCTACTCGCGCATTGGTGTCCCTAAGGCACCACGTCCCATCGCGGTTCACTACGGAAGATCGAAGATCGGAAAAGTACTTTACGAGATGTCGATCAGCGGGGCGCTTGAACACTTCCCTGCATCGGCCAGTGAAAGATTTCACGTCTTGATCTAGATCGGAAATTCTCTCGGCAGTATTCTGGAAGTCGTTTGCGGTATACCTGATCATCTTATCGCCTCGCGGCCCCCTCAGAACTAAGTCGTGAGGATGAGACAGACTGGTCGCCCAACGGCCGTGGACTATCGCGTTGCGCTCGCGACTCCGACGGCGGATGTTTGCGGCTAAGGTCTCGAACTCGGCCGCCAGTTCATCACCCGCCCTTGCCCGCAACTTCGCAGTGATCATCGACAAGCGAGCTCGCAGGCTCTCGACAGAGTCGATCACGATCATATGGCTCTCATCGATCGTCACCGACGTGGCGCCGTCGAGATCGCCCTCCCCTGGCCAATGAACGACGTCCGCGTTCGCAAAGACGTACAGTTCGGACAGAGTAGCCTCGAAGTTGGACCACTGAGCCGCGACCAAGCCGATGCCGGCCAGGCACTCTGGCCTTTCGGCGAGCACCTTCAATCCCCAGCTGCAGGTCTTTGCGTTGGTTGGCTGCGGCATCTAAGGCCAAGATAAGGGCCGCGCCACCTTCAGGGCAACCGAGATGGCCGGTCGCGACTGTCAAGCAATCCTGCCAGTCAGCATGCCCTCGTGAGATCAGGATGAATCGCGCTGAAGATGGCGACGAAGCCCGGCGCCACAGGCTTCAGGACCTCAAGCAGCTGCGCAACGGTGTTCGGTTCGCGCTTGAGGCGCGAGGCCTGCGCGATCAGCGCGGCGCGCATGCGGTCGGGATGCTCGACGATGAGCTCTGTGAGGAATTCGTCCGGCGACATGGCCTTGATGCCGTCCGGAAGCTGCCGAAAGTCCTTGAGGTTGCTGGTGACGATGACGCCTGCCCCGGCCTCGGCCGCGCACGCGGCGACATGACGATCCTTCGGGTGGTTGGGCATCTCGTCGATGCGATCCTCGTAGCCCTCGACGAACGCGTCCTCGAAATGCTCCCTCAGCGCGGCGCGCATGCGATCTGCGCTTTCCGGCGTGGAGCGCTTGTCTGACACCAGGTTGCCGATGGCCTCGTCGAGGATCCTCTCACTCCAAAGCGGCCGGAAGCAGCCCTCGACCGCTGCCGACAGCAGTGTGTCGCGTAGCGGCAGCGGGTAGATCACATCGGCGTCGAGGACGGCTTCGATCATTGGGGGCGTGGCGCCTTCAGCTTGCGGCGCGGCTTCTGAGCAGGCGACTTGGAGCGCAACAACGCACGGGCACGAGGCATGTCCTCGTCGTCTTCCGTCTCGTCGGTTGAGCGCGCCCGCTTCGCGACCTTCTGCTGACGCTTCAGCTCCGCCTTGATGTCCCCGCAGTCGATCTCCTGGGCACGCTCGATGAGCGCGTTGTACGTCGAGGCCTGGATGCCCGCGGCCTTCTCTTTCAGCTCGGGATCGCCCTGGGGGGATATCTTCGCTTCGTAGAGGCGCATGATGCGGATGTGCGGGTTGGGCAGGAAGGCGAGGCCTAGGGCCTGGAGTCCGCTGGGGGCCACCTCGACGAAGCCAAGGTCGACCAGGCGTTTCAGACGATCCTGGAAGGTGCGCACCCCGCGCTGGCCGCTGAAGCCTGCCGCGAACGCCAGGTCCGACATCCGCCCGAGCTTCACGAACGCGTTGTCCCAGGTCCAGCACCACAGGGCGAGATAGGTGCTGGAGAGGGGCTGGCCCTTCGACAGCTCGTCCAGGATGCGGCAGACGTAGGGCATGGTCTTGGGGACGGTCGCGAAGCCCGAGAAGCGGCTGCGGTCCCACAGCCGCACGTCGGCGTCCTCGAAGAGGCTGTCGCGGAGCTCGATGTCGCGATCCCGGATCGCCTTGCCTCTGGTGGTGCTCGCCATGCGCTTGTTCCCGTCGAATTTGAACGCAATCCTAAGAGATCAGGCCAGTAATCCCAACAACTTAGATGCGCACTCAAGGGTCGCTAATCGACCGTTTATGGCCGTATCGTGCGGCGAGTTGGACCTGCTTCGGTTGTCTCAAGGGCATGAGTTGGCTCATATTGCGCGTCGTGATCGACTAACCATATGAGTCGTATGGTGAAATCAGGTAGGTATATGTACTCCGGGTGATCGGGTGCTGCGGTGCTCCACCTGTCCTCCTGTGCTGGTTGGGGGATGGAGGAAGGGGGTAAGCCGCGGTTGCGTTTGTAGCGTTTAATCCGCAAGTGAGGTCATGGCCAGTCGTCAAGTCGTCCGTCGCGATACGTCTGAACGTCCGGTCCCGGCCGCGGCGCTGACCGCGGCTGACCGGGAATCGGCGTTGAAGCTCATCTCCCTGATCATGGCACCGGGGTCGGGACGCAAGGGCCTGAGGCTCGCGCGAGCGGACGGCGAGGCCGTGGAGCTTTCGGCGAAGTTCGTGACGGTCCTTGAAGTCGCGGCCGGCATGGTCGCCAGCGGCGCCGGCGTGGCAGTCCTGGCAGCAGACCGCGATCTGACGAGCCAGGAAGCTGCCGACATCCTGGGCGTCTCGCGGCAGTACATGGTCAGGCTCCTCGACCGGGGCGACATTCCTTCCTCAAAGGTAGGGGCGCATCGGCGTGTGAAGGCGGCTGACCTCGCGGAGTACCGGGCGCGTCGGGACCAGGGACGACGGCGCGCGTTGGATATCCTGACGGCGGACGCGGAGGCCGATGGCGGTTACGACGCGCCAGTTACGCCTCGGCCCCGTCGAGCGGCAGCGGGTCGCTAGTCGACCACGCCTTCCGGTACTGCGCGGCGATGGGCGTCGCGCGCGACGCTCAGTCGTCATCGCAACTGCGGAGTTGCACCTTGTCGTAGTTCCGCTCCTGCCACGCCTGCAGGACGCGCGGCAGGATGGCAGGAGTGCGCGTCCACTTGGGATCACCCGCAGTGGCGATCGCGTCTATGGCGACGCGTTCGAAGGTCTTCTCCAGCACCAGTTCCGATGACGCTGCCCCCTTCAGGTTTGCCGCGCGCACCCGCACCGACACGACCGTAGCGGCTTCGATCCGGCTATCGAGCAGTATGACACCGTCGAAGGACCACTCAGCCTCGCTCGCGAAGGCGCCGCAGGCGGCCTTGAACCGGCGTGTCTCCTCCGGCTCCTCCAACCACTGGAACTGGTGACGGCCGACGAACGCCGGTGCGAGCCTGCCAAGGTATGGCGTGATCGGATCCAGCGGGTTGCGCGGTGTCGGCGCGATCAGTCCCTTCGGGGAAACAAAGACGAGGTTCTCGTTCAGCCAGCCGTCTGTGATCGCAACCTCGATGGTCAGGTCCTCGGCTTGCACGGAGCCCGCGTTGCGCACCCGGATACCGATTGGCCGTTGGTTGAACATCACCTCCGCTTGCGACGGCAACTCGGAGGCAAACCGTGGAAGCGTCGTGTCGACGTAGCGTCGCCATCTGTCATTGAACCCGTAGTCTCTGAGTGGATCGATGACAGCGCCATCGCGGCCGTTGTCGGGCTTGGGGTTCGGCTGGATCAGGCTCCGTAGCCAAGTCGTCCGGCCAATTGCGTCCAGAGGTTCCACCTGCAGCAGCGACACAGGGCGCTCGCTCTCGACCTCAATGGAGATGTCGAATTCAGGCTGCGTGCCTCCAGGACGCTGAGGCGTCCTTTGAGGCGCTGGACTTCCTTCTCCATGGGGCTCGGCTCTGGCGGTCGAAGCCAGTGCTCCCCCACGTGGTGCACGCGCAGGCCGTGATCCCTGGCAAGGCCGAGGGGATTCACGTCGTGGCTGACGACCACCTTCTCGGCGTTCCCGACGTCCTTCGCATGCAGCACTTCGGCGATGATGCGGTGGTCGGCCTCATCCGGGTCCAGATCATCGTGGTCGGACCAAGGTATGCGGCTGGCCGTCGATCGGGCCAGCGCTACGTGCGGCCCGCTCTCGCGGATGACCACCGGCTGACCGCTCACCACGGCCTCGCCGAGGACCTTGTTGAAAGCCCGCGCCCGGGACGCCAGCCGTCCATCCCGTTTGCGCATGTCCACCTCCTGGGCGACGCGAGCGGTCACTAGGAGCAGGATGGGGCCTTCGGCATCGACCTCGGCCCACGGCAGTTCAGGAAGGTCTCTGCACTCCAGGACGATGTTCGTGTCGAGAAACGCCTTCGTCTTGAACGGATCGGAGGGTTCCATGCTCACGCCCCCGCAGCGGCCCGGAGCAGCTTCCAGTTGGGCCGCAGCGACGTCATCTGCATCGTCCCGCCGCCGATGGGTCGACCCCGGAACACGATGAAGATCGGCGACCACTCGGCGCGCACCTGGCTGCCGTGGGCGGTGGCCCAGGCATCGACACCCTGGATGTTCTCCTCGGCAAGAAACGCAAGCGCCTGCTGGATGAGGCCCTGGACCTCCCGCAGCTTCGCCTTCGCGGTCGTGAGGTTGGCGTAGACCGCGTCCAAGTCCGCGAGCTTCTCGCGATGCGATCCCAGCCAGCGCCGCGCCTTGGACGGCGAGCCGCGGTCGGCCTGACGCAGCCGGAAGATCGCCTCGTCGAGGCGGCGCAGCGGCGTGAAGCTCGCCTTGAGGAAGTTCAGGCCCGACGGGTTGAAGGTTGTCATGACTCGGCTGTCGCTGACGCCCTCTACGACCTCGCGAAGGAAGATGCGTAGCGAGCCGTCGCCGTCTTTCGCCGCCTTGTTCACCGCAAGGCAGAACGCCTTGCCCTGTGTCTTCAGCTGCAGGCTCAGTTCCTGGGCGTGCCGCACGGCCGGCCGAAGCGCCTCGCAGGCGAGGATGTCTGGGTGCACGGTCGGCAGATGCTCATCCAGGTAGTCGTTGACGACGGCCAGCGTGCTGCGGCGCTTGTAGTCAGCGACCGCTTCCGTCCTGCGCTCGTCCCCGCAGTCGTTGCCCACGACCCGCAACACGCCTTCCGCCGGATACCAGGCGAGGGAGCCGCGCTTGAATTTCTTGCGGGTGGCGCAGGCGGCGCACCGGATGAACTCACCGTCCGGCCGCTTGGAGGGGTCGACCACGAACTCGTCGACCACCAGCAGGAACACCGCGTCCTTTGTCGGCGGCGGGTAATGGGCGAGGCCAGGAAAGGTCTCGGGCTCGTTGGTCTGCTTCACGAGGTCGAGGAACGCGGTCCTGCACGCGACCGCGTCGGGGAAGGCCAGGTAGACCTTGGCCGGGGACTGTTGATCAGCGAGCGGCTGACCCAACTCAGAAGCGCTCGTCTTGCTCACTCGAATTCTCCTTTTCCGAACTGCGTGGGCTCCGTTCCCCTCTGAAGCTGCCGCGAATGCAGTGATGGAAACGGAAGGAGAACTGAGTCGCTAGGGTCGGGCTGTGGATAATCGAGGTGAAGTTGTGGAGCGTCCGTGACTTAAGGGGGCGGAGTGTGTGTGCTCGGCGGCTTGAGCTCGGAATTCTACAATTGCTGAAATTGTCTGCTTGGCGGTGCGGCGAAGTCCAAATGAGGTCTAGGGCAGGATAGCCTTGGCGGCAGCGATGGCGGACGCGGACCGCGTAGGGCTACGCCTAACGCCTGGCGCCCAGGTTGGACGATGATCCGGCATGGCTCGCTTCAGCGTCCGCATTCCTGATGAGCTCGCCGCCCGGTTCGACGCCGCTGCGGGCGGGGCTGGCGGACGCTCTGCGTTGGTGCGTCGACTCATCCGGGATGCGGCGCCGGAAAGCGCGAAGGCGGAGAGCGGGCCCCAGCCTGCTGGTCTGCGGGCGATGGTGCGGCTCACTGCGGCGGAAGCTGAGCGTGTCGACATCGAGGCGGCGGTGATGGGGATGCGGCGAGCGACCTGGATCGCGGCGCTGGTACGGCGCCAAGTGCTCGGCAAGCTGACCTTTGCTCGCGCCGATGCCCTGGCGCTGATGGCGATCCGCGGTGAACTCCGGCGGATCGGCGTGAACGTGAACCAGATCGCCCGGGCCATGAACACAGCTGTCCTCGAGGGGCGGGTGCTGGACGCGGAACTGGCCGGGCTCGAAGACCTGCGCCGCGAGTTGCGGGCCCACTTCGTGGCGCTCGGCGAGGCGTTCGAAGGCAATCTCGACTACTGGGCCGCACCGTGAGCGACTTCCGCACGGTTCCCGGCTTCGATGAGGCGTGGCGGCCGCCGGTTGATCTTCGACGCCGGACACCGAAGGCTGTCCTAACCAAGGGCACGCCTAGCCAGGCCCTGGACGTGCGCGCCCGGCTCGCCCGCGTCGCGGGGCGGGCGCCGGAGGTGATGGTCAAGGTGACGGGGCGCACGCGGGATGCGGCGCATCTGCGGGCGCACCTGGAGTACATCTCCCGGAACGGCCAGCTGGAGATGGAGGACCGCGACGGCAATCGCGTTGTGGATCGCGGCGAGGTCCGCGACCTGGCCGACGACTGGGCAGCCGCAGCACTCATGGACGCCCGGCGCCGCGCCAACACGCCCATGAGCCTATCCGTTGTCCTGTCGATGCCGGCGGGGACGGACGCGATCGTGCTTCGCGACGCGGCGCGGCAGTTCGCGGGGGAGGTCTTCGGAGAGCGGTTCGACTACGCCTTCGCCCTGCACACCGACGCCGACCATCCGCACGTGCACATCGCCGTACGTGCGCTGGGAGACGATGGCGCACGGCTGAACCCGAAGAAGGCGGACCTTGAAGCATGGCGCCAGGCCTTCGCGCAGGCGCTCAGGGATCGCGGGATCGCCGCCGAGGCGACGCCACGCCGGGCGAGAGGCGTGACCCTGAAGGCGGAGCGTACGCCGGTGAGGAAGTTGCGAGAGAGGCGGGAGAAGGGCGTGGGTTCTGCGTCTCGTGTCTACGCCGGCGCCGTCCGGGATGCCGCGAACGCCGCATTCCTGGGGGACATGACGGCACGACCCTGGGAACTGGCGACACTGGCGCGGCAGAAGAGGGTGAGGGCGCTCTACCTCGCGCAGGCCCGCATCCTGATGACTTCGCCCTTCGCCAGCGACCAGGCGCTGGGACGCGCGGTGGAAGCGTTCGTGCAGGGGATGCCGGCGCCGGATTCGCAGCGCCTCGCCTTGGCGCGCCAGCTTCGCGCGGCCAACGAGCAGGCCCGGCAGCGGGATCGCGAGCCCGGCCCCGGACGGTCGCGTTAGGGGCTCCCGGCGGGGAGGGGCGTAGGACTGCGCGTTCGGGCTTCCGCGCGGCTGTGGTTTGATAGACGGCCGACCAGGCGGTTTGGGCGCCACGCGCGGAGCAGCCGATGTCCGAGATGACACCTCTTCCCACCCGTTTCCTCCGGACCCGAGAGGCCGGGGATTTCCTCGGCCTTTCGGGGCGGACGCTTGAGAAGCACCGCACGTTCGGGACCGGGCCCACCTTCCGCAAGATCGGGGGCCGCGTCGTCTACGCCGTCAGCGACCTGCAGGCCTGGGCCGATCTCGGCGCGAAATCGTCGACGGCGGATCCTGGCCGAACCCGGCCGGCGCTTCGTCCCTGAGGCGGACAGCTTTGCAGCGGTCGAGCAAATCACCGACTATCGGACGATGAAGACGGACCTCTCCGGCCTGCCCGCTGGCAAGCAGCGCGAGCTCCGCCATCTGGTGGACATCCTCCTAGAGGAGTTCGGCAAGGTGGTGGCGAGCCGAAAGGCGCCGCGCCTGAAGAATGGCCAGGTCCTGAAGATCATCCTGTTCGGCAGCTACGCCCGCGGTGATTGGGTGGAGGATCCGATCGGCCGCTACTTCTCGGACTACGACCTCCTGATCGTCGTCGACCATGACGATCTCGCCGACACGGTCGAGTTCTGGGACACGGCCGAGGCCCGCATCCTGAAGGAGCTGGCCGACGGCGAGATGTTGCGGACGCCCGTGAACTTCATCGTCCATTCGCTGCAGGACGTGAACGACCAACTCCAACGCGGCCGCTACTTCTTTGCCGACATCCTTCGGGACGGCATCCTGCTCCACAACCTGCAGGGGCACCGGTTGGCTATCCCGGCCGAGCTGTCGCCGAGGACGGCGCTAGACGAGGCGACGACGTACTTCGAGGATGGAATGGAGAGCGCGGAGCGCCGCATCGAGCTTGCAGCGTTCGCTATGGAAAAGGGGTACGGCAAGGAGGCGGCGTTCGAACTCCATCAAGCCGCCGAGTGGCTCTACAACACGCTTCTCCTGACGCTGACGCTCTACACGCCCAAGAGCCACAACTTGGTGCGGCTGCGGAATCTGGCTGAGCCCCTCGACGATCGTCTAACCGCTGTCTGGCCGCACGAGGGCAAGTTCGAGAAGCGGAGCTTTGAGCTGCTGCGCGCAGCGTACATCAAGGCGCGTTATTCAAGGCACTACCGGATCACAGCGGAGGAGCTGGCTTGGTTAGGCGCTCGGGTAAACGTCCTCCGCGAAGTGGTAAGTGCGATATGTAGCGAGCGATTGGGCGAGCTGAACCGCCTCGTCGCCGCCGAATAAGGTCGCCCCGCGGAAGGAATGAAGAGCGCCTGACGTAGTTCTATTGGGGAACGGGAGGCGGCTCCGCTGCAGGTTCCTCGCCCGCTCCATTCTGGAAGTTGTCGCGCCAGGTGCGCAGAGCTTCGGCAGCGCTTTCGATAGCTTGTTGGTGTTCCCCAATCTCTTCAACCGGCAATTGCCGCGCGACGAATTGGCCGCCCACGTCCTGAATAGTGACCATGCGGATCGGAGGGGCGACGCCACCTGAGTTCGTGTCGATCACGTGCTGAACAACCCAAGTTGCGAGGAAGACGGCCTCTCGGACGCTGGGCTGGCCGGCCGTGCAAAACGTATCGACAACGAAGCGTATGAAGGGGTCCGCGGACAGCTTGCCGGAGCCCAGCGCCACGTAGAAGTGGTCGGCGTCGAGAAGGCGAGGCTGCATGGCGCCCTCAAACACGCAGCAGGCGGTGGTGCCGTTATGGCGCCACCCGAGCATGGTGTTCACATTGATCGAACCGTTGATTCCGGTTCGTGTGAACTGCTGGATCACGGCCTCCGAAATTGCGACCGCGTAGTCCATAGGGTGATCGAACGTTGGAATGACGTGGGCATTGCTGTCCGCCAACAGCATCACTCGCGCAGCCTGACCTTGATCTCCGGCGAACGCGAACAACTGATCGCCCGCGAGGACATTCACCTTCACGCCGTGGTGGTGGCCTACGTTGAGATTGCCCATGCTGGGCGTGATCATGCTGTCGGCTGCGAGTACGATGCCGTCGGTACACAGGAAGGCTACGACAACCGTCATTAGCGGAAGACGCTATTCACCTTCATGTCCGGGTACTTGGTGTAGATGCTCGATACCAGTTGTTGGAAGCTGAGCTTCTGCACCCACTGTACGACCTGCGCGGCGTAGACCCGCGCATCTTCCGACCAGGTCGCCAGCACTTGGCAGCCAGCTTCGAACCCTGCCGGCGTCAATGCGTAGCGTCGATAGTTGGAACTCCCAGCCGTGTCGACGAGGCCTCCAAACCTTAGAGCGTCAAGCTCGACGTACACGTCGCGGTCGAATGGGCCGTAATCGTACGGCTGAAAATTGAAGTGCGGACCGGCCACGAGGTGCGAAGCTTCGCGGTCGAGCAGGAAGAAGAGCTTCTGCACCTGCACTGGTGAGAAGCTCCGTCCTTCTCCCGCGGCAGCTAGCGCCGCCAGGACCATGTCTGACCGGGCCATTATGCCTCCAGGCAACGCGCTACCACGGCATGAAGCGCGCAAATCAATAACTGGCGTTTAACCGCATTCGATCCCCTCGTACATGTTCGGGCGCCGGTGCGACGGCGACCCACACAAGAGAGGCCCCGCGGGCCAACCAGCCAAAAAACATAGAACAAATAGGCAACAAAGGCAAGCTTTGCAGCGCTGGACGACGGTTCCAGCGCTGCGCATTGTCTGGCTTAAGCGCGCCGACGGGCCGCAAGTTCGTGGAGGGCTTCGGGCCGAAGGTGCGTGTACCGGCGGAGCATCTTCCAGTCCTTATGGCCGGTGACGAGTGACACCTGCTCGATCGCAAACCCGGCTTCGAACAGCCGGCTGGTGCCCTCGTGGCGGAGATCGTGAAAGTGGAGGTCTTGGATCGCGAGGTCCTGGCAGGCGCGCGTGAATGCGCTGCCGGCGGACCTGTGTAGGTAGGGGAAGATGCGGGTGTCGGCGTTGCTACGGAGAGCACGCTGCTCTTCGATCAATGCGAGGGCGTCGAACCCCGACACCGACAGGAGGGGGATGCGCTGGTCGTTGCCGGCTTTTGTCCGGGGGTCTTTCCGATCCCGGATGGTCAGCATCCTGGTGCGCTCGTTGTAGTCCTCCCAGGTGACGCGGCAGATTTCCTCCTGCCGCATGGCCGTCGCGACCGCGAACTTCACGATCCGGCTCATCGGGATCAGCTGGCGCGGGTTGGCGTCGAAATGGGTGATGAGGCGTTCCAGCTCTTCGTCCGTCGGGCGGCGATCACGCTCGCGGCTCTTGCCGACCAGGCCGAGCCGCTTCAACGCGACCCGGGCCAGGTCGATCGGTTCGACAGTGACCGGTAGGCCGTGCACGGCTGCAGCGTGGGCGAACACCAGCTTGATGGCGCCGATGTCCATGGAGAGCGTGACCGGGCCCGCACCCTGCGCCGCTCGGGCGCGGGCGAACTTCACCAGCCGTTCGCGGTCCAGGTCGCCCATGCCTATGGCGCCAAGCTCGCGCTTGAGCATCTGCAGCGTCGCGTCCTTGGACCGACCCGGCGCCTTGCCGACGTCCTTCATGTCATCGATGTGGAGGTCGATCAGGTCACTGACGGTCTTGAGGCGCGCGATCCGGGAGTTCGTGGGGGTCTGGCCGCGGTCGACCTGACGCTCGGCCTCCAGGGCCCAACGACGCGCATCCTCGCGCCGGAGGAAGGTCTCGCTTACATAGCGTCCCTTGCGACGGACCTGGACACGCCAGGAGCCGGAGCTGAGCTTGGTGAAAGAGGCCATTTCCGTGTGCGCTCCGTGTGCACTGAGCCGTCGAAACGGTGCGAAGCCGGTCGTGCGATAGCGTAGAAGAGCGCAGACGCGGCGGCCGTTAGGTGTTGAATAGTAAGAGAAAAGTGGTGATTTTTCAACCGCATAGATTATCCGTTGCACCTATGATGGACTGGACGGACCGGCACTGTCGGGTCCTGCATCGGCTGCTGACGCGCGAAAGCCTGCTCTATACCGAGATGCTGACGACGGGGGCCGTGCTGCACGGCGATCGGGCGCGGCTGCTGGCGTTCAGCGAGGTGGAGCATCCGGTGGCGCTGCAGCTGGGTGGCTCCGAGCCGGCGGACCTGGCGCAGGCCGCGCGGATCGGCGAGGCTGAAGGCTATGACGAGATCAACCTGAACGTCGGCTGCCCGTCGGACCGGGTGCAGTCCGGGCGCTTCGGGGCGTGCCTGATGCGCGAGCCAGAACTGGTCGCCGACTGCATGGCGGCCATGGCGGCGGCGGTGAAGGTTCCGGTGACGGTGAAGTGCCGGATCGGCGTCGACGACCAGGATCCGGAGGAGAGCCTCTTCGGCCTGGTGGACCTGTGCGCCCGAGCCGGCGTCTCGACCTTCGTCGTCCATGCCCGCAAGGCGTGGCTCAAGGGCCTGTCGCCGAAGGAGAACCGGGACGTCCCGCCGCTGGACTATCCCCTGGTCTGGCGTCTGAAGCGCGAGCGGCCTGACCTGACCATCGTCATCAACGGCGGCATCGGCTCGCTCGACGAGGCCGAAGTGCATCTGGAACATGTGGACGGCGTGATGCTGGGGCGTGCGGCCTACCATACGCCGGCGATCCTGGCGGACGCGGACCGGCGGTTCTTCGGCGCCGACGCGGCGATCGACCCGTTCGCCGCCGTCGAGGCGTACAAGGCCTATGTCGCGTCCGAACTCGCGGCCGGGACGCACCTGGCGGCGATGACGCGGCACATGCTGGGCCTGTTCCACGGCCAGCCGGGCGCGCGCGCCTGGCGGCGCATTCTCACGGTGGAAGGTGTGAAGGCCGGCGCCGGGCTGGAGGTGATCGACCGGGCGCTGGCGGCGGTCTCAGGGCTCGAAGCGCAGCGTGTTCCGCGTGGCCTCGAAGCGGGTGAGGCGGCCTAGGTAGCTCATCCCCAGCAGCGACACGTCCAGGCCGTCGGAGACCACCAGAGCCTGCACGTTCTCGAGCTTCGCTCCGTTGATCGAGATGGAGGCCAGGGTCACGGCGGCGGCGCGGGCCTGGCCGCCGGCGGTGGTGACGTTATGGCCGTACTTCAGGTCGCTGGGGCGGATGCCCAGCTTCTCGGCGTCTTCCTGGGTCAGGGCGACGGCCGTGGCGCCGGTGTCGACCAGGAAGCGGACCTGTTGCTGCTCACCTTGCTGGCCGCTGACCTGGGCGTCGGCCCAGAAATGGCCATCGGCCGCCTTGGCCACCGCGCCGGAGCCCGGCTTTGGCGGGCCGGAGGCGAAGCCCTCGGCCTCCAGCCGCGCGATGCGGAGAGGCTGCGGGTCGATGGCGGTGACGGCGCAGGCGCTCATCAGCGCCGACACGCCCGCCACCATGGCGAGTTTGCCGAAGGAAGACACCCGTTCACACCCGTAGAAGCGGCCGTTCTGGCCTGTCTCGTTGGGGCGAAAGCTACTTCCGGTTGGGTTTTCATCGGGTGAATGCGCAAGGTTTCCGATTTCTCAACCAGCGCCCCGTCGGGTCAGAACATGGCCAGCTTTTCGGGCCGGATCAGGCTGCGCCGTTCGGGCAGTTCGGCCAGGATCGCCTCCCGCTCCGCTTCGGAGAGTCGGGCCCACGCGGCCACCTCGTTCAGCCGCCGGTAGCAGCCCAGGCACAGGCCGCTTTCGCCGTCGACGACGCAGACCTTGATACAGGGGGTCTTGATAGGGGCAGGAGGGCCCGTCCTGTCCGGAGAAACCGTCATCACGGGATAGCGTAGGTCACGTTCGCCTGCGCCGCCAGCCGCTCGGGCGTCTCGGTCCAGATGCGGACGTCGCAGACGGCCAGGCGGCGGCCCAGCCGCAGCATTTCAGCCTCCGCATGGATGTCGCCGGGCTGGGCGCCGCGCAGGAAGCTGATGTTGAGCTGTGACGTCACCGCCATCAGCTGGTCGCCGACGTGCGCCAGGACCAGGGCGTAGGCGGCCGTGTCGGCGAGGGACATGAGGGTGGGGCCGGAGATCACGCCACCGGGACGCAGGAGGCCGTCGCGATAGGGCGACACCACCTGCACCCGTCCGGGCGACACCTCGGTCACCTGTGGGAAGCCGGCCGGCGGCGCGTCGGGGAAGGCGCGGCGGAGGAGGGCGTTGACGCCTTCGGCGCTCAGTTTGGGATCCAGCTTGGCCATAAGGTCTTGTGCCGCGTCCGACGGCTTCATTACAAGATGTTTATGCGCGAGCGTAACATCGGCGTATCATGACCAAATATTAATCGCACAATACTCAACATTGCGTCTTGTTCATTTGAGCTGGAGGCAGCGTGTAGGCAGCATTGGTGCAGGTTCTGAGGGAGAAGTTCTCATGAAAACTGCAATTATCGCCATGGCCGTCACGATGTTCGCCGCCGGCGCCGCTTCGGCCGCCAGCAAGGTCACCGACGTCGACTACCTGAAGGCCAACCGCTGCAAGGGTCTCGCCACCAGCATCGAAGGCGTGGTCGATCCTGCCGCCCTCAACAGCTTCATCAAGGCCGAGCGCGGCGCGCGCGCCTCGTACATCGTCAACCGCGGCGACGAGGAATTCCAACGCGCCCGCCGTGAAGCGAAGAGCTCCGACCGCAGGGAGCGCCTGACCACCGAGCTCACCACCGCTTGCCAGGCCTATGTTGGCCCGAGCACGAACGTCGCCAAACAATAGGTCCCCAGCCCAACTCTAGGCCTCCCAGCCAGCGCGCCAGTCCCCCTGGCGCGCTTCTTTTTTGCGCGAGATGCGCGTTCCTTGCCCGGAACCGGAGCTAGGCCATAAGCTTTGAGCCTGGGCGGCCGCGCGGACCGCGGCGAGGTATCGATGAGCGTGTTCATCCCCGGCGAGACCTGCTGGCGGACCGAAGAGTCCGGGCGGGCCGCCTTCCTGATCGACACCGAGGCCTATTTCACCGCGCTCTACGAGGCCATGCAGAAGGCGCGCCGCTCGATCCTCATCCTGGGATGGGGTTTCGATCCGCGCACACGCCTCTTCCCCGACGGCTACGACGGCCCGAACGACCCTGACGAGGTCGGCCACGTCCTGCTGCGCCTGGCTGAGGAACGGCCGGATCTCGACATCCGGTTGCTGATCTGGAAGTCGGCGCTGCCGATCAGCGCGAGCCAGGAGTTCTTCCCCCACAAGGCGCGCAAGTGGTTCCGCGGCACGCGGGTGAAGTTCCACCTGGACGACCAGGTGCCGTTCGGCGCCTGCCACCATCAGAAGGTGGTGGTGATCGACGACCGGCTGGCCTTTTGCGGCGGCGGCGACATCGGGGTGGATCGCTGGGACACGCCGGGGCACCTCGAGGATGACCAGCGCCGCATCAAGCCCGACCAGGAGTGTCACGCGCCGCGGCACGAGGTGATGATGATGGTGGACGGCGCGGCGGCGCGGGCCCTGGGGGATCATTTCCGCGACCGCTGGCTCTTGGGGACGAAGGAAACGATCGCACCGCCGGAGGACGCCGGCGGCGATCCCTGGCCCGACCACGTGCCGCCGCACCTGATCCATGCCCAGGTGGCGATCCAGCGGACGACGCCGGCCTGGCGCGGGCGGGCCTGCGTGCAGGAAATCCGCGATCTGACGCTCGCCTGCATCGCGGAGGCGCGCGAGACCATCTACCTGGAGAACCAGTATTTCACGTCGCCGGTGGTGACGGAGGCCTTGGCCCAGCGGCTGGCCGAGCCCAACGGTCCGGAAGTGGTGCTGATCACCACCGGCGCATCGCCAAGCTGGTTCGACCAGGCGACCATGGACCGGACGCGCGGCGCCATGGTCTGGCGGCTGCGTTCGGCCGACATCTTCGGGCGGTTCCGCGCGCTCTTTCCCCGGACCTCGGGCGGCTCGAAAATCATCGTCCATTCCAAGACCAGCGTGTTCGACGACCGCATCGTCCGCGTCGGTTCGGCCAACCTCAACAATCGCTCGTTCGGCTTCGACACCGAGATCGAGCTGGGCGTGCAGTGCGAAGGCGAGGACGCTCGCCGCCACGTGGGCGCCTTCCGCGACCGGCTCGTTGGCCACTTCCTGGGCTACACGGGTGATGCGGTGGCCAAGGCGCGGATCGAGCGGGGCAGCCTGGTCAGGGCCATCGACGACCTCAATCGCGACGACCGGTTGCAGCGGATCGATCCCCGGCGACACGGGCCGTTCGAGGAATTCATCACGGCCTACCACGTGGGAGACCCGGCGGACGTCGGCGACTCCTGGCGCCTGGGACGTCGGCGCGAGCGGCTGTTCGCCCAGGCCCGCGCCCTGCGCCGGCGCTAGGTCAGGTCGAAGTCCATCACCAGCGGCAGGTGGTCGGAGGCCACCCGGGTCAGGGGGTCGAAGGGGGCGCTCACCTCGTGCACCTCGATGCCGGGGCTCACGAACAGGTGGTCGATGCGCAGCACCGGCAACGGCGAGGGGAAGGTCGAGGTCGGCTGCTTGCGCGCCGCCAGCCGCCGGGCCGGCTGCAGCCGCTGGGTGAGGGTGCGGTAGACGATCGAGCTGGTCGTGGCGTTGAAGTCCCCCAGCAGGATGCAGGGCGAGTGGCACTTGGGATGCTCCAGCCAGGCCGGTCCCGCGAGGTGGGCCGCCTGGATCTGCTGCTCGCGCGGCACGAGGCCCAGGTGGGTGTTGATGATCTGGAGGGGTCGGCCCTCGATTTCGACCTCGACCCAGAGCGCGCCACGCGGTTCGAGCGCGCGCATCCGCGGGTATCCGGGGAGGGGCCCCACCTTCACCAGCCGCTCGGGCAGCGAGGTCAGGATCGCGTCGCCGTACAGCTCTTCCTCCACCCGGAAGGCGGGGTGGAAGTGGCACGCCATCTCCAGCCGCTCGGCGATCTCGTGCGCCTGGTCCACGTGCCCCGTGCGCCGGCGACCGACGTCCAGCTCCTGCAGGGCGACGATGTCGGGATTGAGGGCGGCCAGCACGGCGGCGACGCGGGCGACGTCGAGGCGTCGGTCGTTCCCGACGCAGCGGTGCACGTTGTAGGTGACGATACGGGGCATGCGGAAAAGGGTCTGGCGGCTCCGTGGGGCGAACGCAAGGCGGCTTGGCTGTTGGCGCGGGTCTTGCTTTAACGCTTAGGTAACCAAAGCGTAGGGACCGAAATGCTCCAAATGATCGCACTGGCCGCCGCGGCCATTTCCTCCGCTTCCGCGATCACGGCGGCTCCGGCCCCTGACCTGACCTCGGTGAACTGGGTGGCCACGCCCACCGGCCAGGACATCGCCAACGTCTATCCCCCCACCGCGGTTCAGGCCGGCAAGAGCGGTGCGGTGCTGCTGGAGTGCAAGGTCGCCACCCAGGGCTCGCTCGAGGGCTGCAACGTCGAGATCGAGGATCCCGTCGGCCTGGAGTTCGGGATCGCCGCGCTGGAACTGGCGCCCCTGTTCAGGATGTCGGCCACCGCCCCGGACGGCTCTGCCGTCGCCGGCCGCACGATCCGCATCCCGATCATGTTCTCGATCATCCAGGGGGACTGACCTCCGGTAGCGGATCGACCGGTATCAATCCTAAGCTTCGCTTTAGGATCGGGGGGCTGGATGCTCTTGCTACTGCTGGCCAGCCTGGCGCTGGGCGCAGAGACCACCTCGTCTGACGTCGCGCGCAAGGCTCAGCTTTCGCCCGCTGACGTGGAATGGGTTCGACGGCCGAACGGTCAGGACATCAATCAGTACTATCCGCTGGCGGCAGCAGAGCGGGAACTGCAGGGCCGCGCCGTGATCGATTGCACCGTCACGGAGACCGGTACGCTGAGCGGTTGCAGAGTTGTCGAGGAGTTTCCGACGGGTGTTGGCTTTGGTGACGCCGCTCTTAAGATGTCGGCGCGATACGAGTTGGCATTGACGACGCGTCGCGGCGCCCCTGTAGCAGGTAACGGCTTGCGGCTTCCCCTGCGCTTCTCATTGCCAGGCCGATGGGATCAACTGTCAGCCATGTATGCTTGCTACGGGGTGACCGCCGTCGCGGCCGAAAATGACCCTGCTGACGCGCTTGCGGGGCGGGCGTTTGGATTCTTTGCCGCTCAAGCCGGCATGTTGGTCGCCCGCGGAAAAGGCACGCCTATGGCTTTTGAAGCTGGACTTCAGGAGGGGCGTGTAAACGCATCGGGGGCGACATCGGGCACCTCGTCCGGCCCGACGCTCAAGGCCTGCCTCGCAATCGCTAATGCAAACCTGAAGTGAACGCTTACGTTGACGTTAGCGTCATCTTTTCTCCTGACGAGGCCGCGCGTATAGGGTCGGGCCAAACCGATACGGCGTAAGCCGCGCCAGGAGGATGGTCCCGATGAACCTCGACTTCACCCCCGAAGAGAACGCCTTCCGCGACGAGGTCCGGGCCTTCATCAAAGAGAATTATCCGGCCGAACTGCGCAAGGCGCAGGACGAGCACCGGCCGCTGACCAAGGACGAGTACCTGCTCTGGCACAAGGTGCTGGCCAAGAAGGGTTGGGTCGCGCCGGGCTGGCCGAAGGAGCTGGGCGGCACGGGCTGGACGCCCACGCAGAAGTACATCTGGTCGGAAGAGACCGCGCGCGCCGACTGCCTGCCGATCCTGCCGTTCGGCATGTCGATGCTGGCGCCGGTGATCTACACGTTCGGCACCGACGAGCAGAAGAAGAAGTTCCTGCCCGACATCTACAACGGCAACGTCTGGTGGTGTCAGGGGTATTCCGAGCCGGGCGCCGGTTCGGACCTCGCCAGCCTCAAGACGAAGGCCGAGCGGATTACGGCCGACGACGGCAAGGAATACTACATCGTCAACGGCCAGAAGACGTGGACGACGCTGGGCCAGTACGCCGACTGGGGCTTTTTCCTGGTGCGCACCGACCCAGACGCCAAGCCGCAGTCGGGCATCTCGTTCCTGCTGATCGACATGAAGACGCCCGGCATCACCGTGCGCCCGATCATCACGCTGGAAGGCGGCCACGAGGTCAACGACGTCTTCCTCGACAATGTGAAGGTGCCGGTCGAGAACCGGATCTTCCACGAGAACCAGGGCTGGACCTGCGCCAAGGCGCTGCTGGCGCACGAGCGCTCGGGCATCGCCGGCGTGGCGCGCTCCAAGCGCAACCTGGAAAAGCTGCGGACCATCGCCAATACCGAGCGCTCGGACACCGGCTCGGCGCTGCTCTCGGACGCCTTCTTCCGCCGCAAGGTGGCGGAGCTGGAGATCGACCTGACGGCGCTGGAGTTCACCGAGCTGCGGACGCTGGCCGGCGAGAGCAGCGGCAAGGGTCCCGGCCCGGAAAGCTCGATCCTCAAGATCAAGGGCACCGAGATCCAGCAGCGCCTGCAGGAGCTGGCGCTGGAGGCGGTGGGCCACTACGGCGCGCCGTTCCTGCGCGACCTGTCGGGCTCGAACGCCACCGTGGGCCCGGACTACGCCCGCGGCCTGGCCGGCGAGATGTTCAACGGCCGCAAGACCTCGATCTACGGCGGCTCGAACGAGATCCAGCGCAACATCATCGCCAAGATGGTGCTGGGGCTCTGACTTTCCCGCATAGCGTGGCTGACAGCCGGCCGTGGCCGGGCTATTCGGTCAGCTGACGAACAACTGTTTGATCCAACCTCTCCCCGGGTAAGGGGAGGGGAACCATTAGCGGAGCCGCCAGGATGGATTTCTCCTTCACCGAAGAACAGTCGATGCTGCGGGACACCGTGGCGGCCTACCTGGCGGACCACTACGACTTCGACAAGCGCCGGGCCGTGGTCTCCAAGGAGCCGGGCTGGCGGCCGGAGGTGTGGAAGGCCTTCGCCGAGGAACTGGGGATTCTCGGCGCGCCGTTCTCGGAGGAGCTGGGCGGCCTGGGCGGCGGCGCCATCGAGAACATGGTCGTGATGGAGGAGTTCGGTAAGGCGCTGGTCGTCGAGCCCTACCTCGGCACAGTGGTGATCGGCGGCGGCTTCCTGAAGCACTCGGGCCATGCCGGCGCGGCCGACCTGATCGGCGGGATCATCGAGGGCAAGACGATCTTCGCCTTCGCCCAGGCCGAGCCGCAGAGCCGCTACAACCTGGCCTCCGTCGCCACCACGGCCAAGAAGGACGGCGCGGGCTGGACCCTGAACGGCCACAAGGCCGTGGTGATCGGCGCGCCGTTCGCCACCCACTTCATCGTCACCGCCCGCACCGCCGGTGGCGAGCGCGACGCCCAGGGCATCTCGGTCTTCCTCGTGGAGAAGGGCGCCAAGGGCGTCACCACCCGCGACTACCCCACCGTCGACGGCTTCCGCGCCTCGGAAGTGTACTTCGAGAATGTCTCGCTGGGCGCCGACGCCCTGATCGGGCCGGCCGACCAGGGTCTGCCGCTGGTGGAGAAGGTGGTGGACGAAGCGATCGCCGCCACCTGCGCCGAGGCGTGTGGCGTGCTGCGCAAGCTGCACGAAGGCACGCTGGAGTACACCAAGCAGCGCAAGCAGTTCGGCCAGCCCATCTCCAGCTTCCAGGTGCTGCAGCACCGGATGGTGGACATGTTCATCAACGTCGAGCAGGCCGTGTCGATGACCTACATGGCCAACATCAAGGTCGTGGACGACGCCGAGCGCGCCAAGGCCGTCTCGGCCGCCAAGGTGCAGATCGGCAAGGCCTGCAAGTTCGTGGGCCAGAACGCGATCCAGCTGCACGGCGGCATGGGCATGACCGACGAGATGGCCATCGGTCACTACTTCAAGCGCGCCACCATGATCGAGAGCGCCTTCGGCTCGGTGGACCACCACCTGGCCCGCTACGAGTTCCTGTCGCTGGGCAAGGCCGCCTAGCTGGGCAAGGAGGCCGAGGTCGGCGCCACCTTCGCGGATGGCGCGGATCGCGGCCGGCTGCAGTACGAGGCGCCCACCCTGGTGTTCCGCGGCGCCACGCGCCGCGTGTGGCCCGCCGAGGCGCTGAGGGGCGTCAGGGTCGAAGGCGAGGACCTGGTCCTGGCCGATGGCGCGCGGTTCGCGCTGGGCGCCGCCCCAGCGGCCCGCTGGGCCGACGCCATCGCCAATCCCAAGAGCCGCCTGCACAAGATCGGCGTGAAGGCGGGGATGCGCACCGCCGTGATCGGCGTCGCCGACGAGACCTTCACCACGGAGCTTGCCGAGCGGGGAGCCCGGCCCGTCGCAGAGCTCGCCGGGCTGGATCTGCTGTTCTATGCGGCCGACAGCGCCGAGGATCTGGCCCGGGTTGAGGGCTTGGCGCCGGCCCTGGCCGAGGGTGGCGCGCTGTGGATTGTCTCGCGCAAGGGCAAGGCCGCCACCGTCAAGTACGTCGACGTCATGGCCGCCGCCAGGGCCGCGGGCCTGGTCGACAGCAAGGTCGTGGGCTTTTCCCCGACCTTGACCGCCTTGCGTTTCACGCGCCGCAAAACCTGAGGTCCCCGCTCTCTCTGCACAGAGAGAAGGCTGCAGCATTACCTGCCGCGTAATCGACCCGCCTCCGGGTCCGGTCTCATCTCCCGCCAGCAAGGGAGATGCCGATGAACCGCCGCGATATCATCACCTCGAGCCTGGCCGCCGGATCGGTGGTCGCCCTCGGCGCGCGCCCTGCCGGAGCGCAGGAACGCCGGCCGGTCGTCGTGCAGGCGCGGGATGGAACCCGTCTCTACTTCCGCGACTGGGGCGAGGGCCAGCCGGTGGTGTTCGTCTCCAGCTGGGCGCTTTCCAGCGAGATGTGGGCCTATCAGGTGGCGCACCTGGCCGAGCGCGGCTTTCGCTGCATCGCCTTCGATCGCCGTGGGCACGGCCGCTCGGACGTTCCGGCCCGCGGGTACGACATGGATACGCTGGCCGATGACCTGGGCTCGGTGATCGAGACGCTGGGCCTGAAGAACGTGATCCTGGTCGGACATTCCATGGGCGGGGCCGAGGTGATCCGCTACCTGGGCCGGCACGGCGCGGCGAAGGTGAAGAAGGTTGCGCTGGTCGCCGCCGTTGGCCCGTATGTGGTTCAGACGGCCGACAACCCCTACGGCGCGCCGATGGCCTACCACCAGGCGACGCTAAAGGCCTACGCCACCGACTTCCCCGGGTGGGCCATGGCCAACCAGGCGCCCTTCTTCACGCCCGAGACCTCGCCAGCGATGAAGGCGTGGCTGACCGACCAGCTGGTCGCGACGCCCGTCCCGGTGGCGGTGGCCGCGTTCAAGGCGCTGATCGGCAAGGACCTGCGGCCGGACCTGGCCAAGATCGACCGGCCCACACTGGTCATCCACGGCGACAAGGACGCCTCGGCGCCGCTCGCCATCACCGGCCAGCGGCTGGCGGCGGGGATCCGGGGCGCGGAACTGAGGGTCTATCCCGGCGCGCCGCATGGGCTTTTCGTCACCCATATGGATCAGTTGAACGCCGACCTAGAAGCCTTCTTCAAGGCTTGAGGTTGCGCCGGGGGGCCATAGCGTCCTAACCCGGGCGCATGGCCCTCCGCGACTTCGGCCTGCTGATGGCCATGTGCGTGGTCTGGGCGGTCAACAACATCATCTCGAAGTACGTGGTGAGCGACCTCGACGTGCCGCCGCTGTTCTACGCGGCCGCGCGCTTCGCCATCGTGGCGGCGATGCTGGTCCCGTTCCTGCGCCCGGCGCCCAAGCCGACCTGGCGTCTGGTGCTGACGGCGTTCCTGATGGGCGGTGGCAACTTCGGGCTGATGTTCGTCGGCCTGAAGTATTCGACCGCTTCCACGGCCGCCGTGGTGCTGCAGCTGGGCATGCCGATCACGCTCATCCTCTCGGTGATCTTCCTGGGCGAGCGGATCCGTTGGCGCCGCGGCCTGGGCATCGCGCTGACCTTTGCCGGGGTGCTGACCGTCATGTGGAACCCCGCCGGTTTCACGCTCTCGGCCGGGCTGCTGCTGGTGGCCGGGGCCACCGTGATGTCGGGGATCGGCGTGATCCTGACCAAGCAGATCGAAGGCATGCGCCCGATCACCTTCCAGGCTTGGGTGGGGCTGGTTTCGGTCCTGCCCATGGCGCTGCTGTCGGCGTGGCTGGAGCCGGGGCAGGTGGACAAGGCGCTCGCGGCTGGCCTGCCGTTCTGGGCCGCCCTGGTCTTCTCCGCGGTGGTCGTCTCGGTAGGCGCACACACCCTCTATGTCACCCTGCTGCAGCGCTATGAGGCCAACCTGATCTCGGCGTTGATCCTGGTGACGCCCCTGGCCACTATCGGACTGGGCGTCGCGGTGCTGGACGAGCCGTTCGGCCCTCGGCTGGCCATCGGCAGCGTCCTGGCGCTTGCCGGCGTGCTGATCATCGCGCTCAGGGCGAACCAAGTGATGTCCATGCTGCTCGCCATGCGGAACCGTCCCGAATGAACGTGATCGAGGCCCCTTCGCCGAACTTCGACCCGCGCACGGTCACGCCCAGCATCCTGGTGCTGCACTACACCGGCATGCGCACGGGCGAGGAGGCGATCGCGCGCTTGCGCGACCCCGAAGCCAAGGTCTCGTCCCACTATGTGGTGGAGGAGGATGGACGCATCTTCCGGCTGGTGCCGGAGGAGCGCCGGGCCTGGCACGCCGGAGTCTCCTACTGGCGTGGCCGCCGCAACGTGAATGGCGACTCCATCGGCATCGAGATCGTCAATCCCGGCCACGAGTTCGGCTACCGGCCGTTCCCCGAGGCGCAGGTGGCGGCGGTGATCGCCCTGACCGCCGACATCCGCACCCGCTGGACGATCGAGGACCGCGACATCGTCGGCCATTCCGACGTGGCGCCCGCCCGCAAGGACGACCCTGGCGAGCTGTTCCCGTGGAAGCGCCTGGCCGAAGCCGGCCATGGCCTGTGGGCGGAGGCGTCGCCCGCGCCGGGGCAGCCGATCGGGGAGGGTGAGACTGGGGCCGCCGTGTTCGCCCTCCAGGCCGGTTTCACGCGCCTGGGCTACGACCTGCCGCCCTCCGGAACCTTTGACGCCGACACAGCGACGGTGGTCCGCGCCTTTCAACGCCACTGGCGGCCGGAGCGCGTGGACGGGATCGCGGATGGGGAGACGCGGGCGCGCCTCATCGCCCTGCTTCGGATGGCGGCGTGAGCGGGATCGAGATCCGTAAGACCGGTCCGCGGGACGCCGAGGCGATCATGGCGCTGCACCGCGCCGCCGCGTCTGGCGTCAGCGGGTTGGCGCGGGAACCGGACGAGATCGAGATCGGCTACATCGCCAAGTTCCTGAGCGAGGCCACGATCACGCTCGGGGCCTGGGCGGGCGACCGCCTCGTGGGGGAGATCCACGCCTACCGGATGGGGCCGCGCCAGTTCCACCACGTGGTGACGGACCTGACGATCGCCGTGCATCCCGAGTTCCAGGGACAGGGCATCGGCGGGCTCCTGTTCGAGGCGCTCTTTAACGAGGCGCGGGCGATGGCGCCGCCGGTCGCGAGGGTCGAGCTGATGGTGCGCGCCGGCAACGCCGGCGCCGTGCGGCTCTACGAGCGCATGGGGTTCGTCGTGGAAGGACGGTTCGCCGACCGGGTGCGGCTCCGCGACGGTACGGTCGAGGACGACCTCGCCATGACCAAATTCCTCTGAAGGTTGACCTTTCGCGCCCCGCCGACCACTTTCCGCGCGGATCAGACGGCCGGGCGGTCGCGGCCTCTCAACGCAAGTTGGTGGGTCGAGGAAAGTCCGGGCTCCACGACGACATGGCGGCGGGTAACGCCCGCCGGGGGCGACCCCAGGGATAGCGCCACAGAGAGCAAACCGCCGGCGCTTCGGCGCCGGTAAGGGTGAAAGGGTGCGGTAAGAGCGCACCGGGCCGCTGGTAACAGAGGTCGCATGGCAAGCCCCGCCAGGAGCAAGACCGAATAGGGATCCCGCGCCCGGCCAAGTCCGCAAGGATACTGGCGGGTAGGAGCGTTGCCGCTCCGAGGGGTCCGGGTAGGTCGCGAGAACCGCTCCGCGAGGAGCGGTCCAGAGGAATGACCGCCGCGTCCCGCAAGGGGCGGCACAGAACCCGGCTTATAGGCCGTCTGATCCGCATTTTCCTTTTCTGCAGCCCCTTCGCCGCCTGTGCGGAAGGAAGAAGCGCTGCTGTTAACTAATAGTTCCGCGTATGTTCTGTGGACAACTTGGGGCGGTCCGGTGTGCGACCAAGAGACACCTTTGTTTCGGCTCAAATAGTCAGTCAGTGTCATTGAAACCCACTCGATCCCATGTTAACCCAATTGCAATTCGTCGGTCAGAGTGGCGGGTCGGGGCGCGAACTCAGGCTGGTCGACGAAGGGCAGGGGGCCGGACGGAGAGATGTTTCTCTCGACCTTCGAGAAGCAGCTGGACGCGAAGCGGCGCATCGTTGTGCCGCAGGAATACCGCGCCGCGCTCTCGGGGCCGGCGGACGGCGTCTTCGTGTTTCCGTCGATCCGCTCCGACTGCATCGAGGGCGGCGGCCAGGCCCTGTTCGATCGCTACGGCGCCATGGCCGACGAGCTGGAATTTGGCGACGAACTGCGCGACTCCATCGAACGCAACGTGTTCGGGGAAATGCAGAAACTGTCGTTCGACACCGCCGGCCGGATCACCCTGCCAGAGCTGCTTTGCGAGCAGTACGGCATCACCGACTGGGTGGCCGTGGTGGGCCTCCGCGACCGCTTCGAAATCTGGGAGCGGGACGCCTACCGGGCCCAGCGCGCCGCCGACCGCGAGCGCGCGCGCAGCGGCCTGGCCGACATGCGGGCCAAGCAACGGGCCGCCCGCCTCGGAGGCGCGGCATGACCGGCGCCCCGCACATTTCTGTCCTCCTCAATGAGGTCGTCGAGCACCTGGCCATCGGGCCGGGCGACGTCGTGGTGGACGGCACTTTCGGCGCGGGTGGCTACAGCCGCGCCTTCCTGGCGACGGGAGCGAAGGTCGTGGCCTTTGACCGCGACCCTACGGTCCGTCGCTTCGCCGCGGGATTTCCGGACGACCGCTTCCGCCTGGTGGAAGCGCGATTCTCGGAGATGGACGCGGTGCTGGGCGAGGGTCACGCTGACGGCGTGGCCCTCGACCTCGGCGTGAGCTCGATGCAGATCGACCAGGCCGAGCGGGGCTTCTCGTTCATGCAGGACGGTCCGCTGGACATGCGGATGGGCGACACCGGCCCGACGGCGGCCGACCTGGTCAACACGCTCGAACAGGAAGAGCTGGCGCGGATCATCTTCGTCTATGGCGAGGAGCGGGAGAGCCGCCGGATCGCCCGGGCCATCATCCGCCGTCGCGAGGAGCAGCCCTTCAGCCGTACGCTGGAGCTGGCCGAGTTCGTGGAGAAGGCGCTGGGCGGCCGCCGCGGCGCCAAGATCCACCCGGCCACCCGCACCTTCCAGGGCCTGCGCATCGCCGTGAACGAGGAGCTGGCCGAGCTGGAGGCTGGTCTCGTGGCCGCCGAGCGCGTGCTGAAGGCCGGCGGGCGCCTCTGCGTCGTCACGTTCCATTCCCTGGAAGACCGGATCGTGAAGACCTTCCTGGGCGAGCGGTCCGGCCGCACGCCCGCGGGGTCGCGCCACGCGCCGCCGGTGGCCAAGGGCGCCGAGCCCAGCTTCCGTCTGCTGTTCAACGGCGCCAAGGCTCCGTCCGAGGCGGAGACGGCCGCCAATCCCCGCGCCCGCTCGGCAAAGCTGAGGGCGGCCGTGCGCACCGATGCGCCGGCGTGGAGGGTCGCGGCATGAGCGTCTTCACGCGCCGCGTGCGCGGCTTCCGCCTTCTGGACCTGGTGGGTGTCGGCCTGCTGGTGGCCGTGATCCTCGGCGTCTACCTGGCCAAGACCATGGCCGGCCGCGAGCGGGCCGAGATCGCCACCATCGAGCGGCAGATCAAGGCCGAGAAGGCCCGCATCCGCCTGCTGCAGGCCGAGGTCGCGCATCTGGAACAGCCCGGCCGGCTCGAGCGCCTGTCGGTCACCTACCTGAAGATGGAGCCGGTCACGGCCCATCGCGAGGCGACGCCCGACCAGATCATCGACCTGGCCCGGGCCGGCCCGCCGAAGAAGGCCAAGGCCGTCTCCGCCGTGGCCGCGATGGTCGACGGCGCCAACGTCATCCCCGGCGTGCCGCCGCCGCCGCCGCCTGAGGCAAACCCGGTGCGCGTGGCCCAGGCGCCGCGTCCGCCCGAGGTTCCGCGATGAGCTTCAGCCAACAGGCATTCGGCCGTACGGGCCTGCCGCGCTGGCTGATCGAACGCGTCTGGGGCCTGGAGCATGCGTTCGAGCGCGCCCGCGCCTCCGGCAAGGCCGAGGACGACACCCGGCTGCGCATCTTCTTCGTGCTGGCGCTGTTCACGCTGGGCTTCATAACGCTGGCCATCGGCGCCACGCGGGCCGCGCTGTTCTCGGACGTGCGGAGCGGCGGGTCCCTGGCGGCGCTGGGCGCCTCGCGCGCCGATCTCGTCGACCGCAACGGCATGCTGTTGGCGGCCGACCTGCTGCACTACGGCCTCTACATCGACCCGCGGGAGATCTGGGAAACCGAGGAGACCCGCCGCAGCCTGCTCCGCACCCTGCCGAACCTGGAGCCCGAGCGCCTGGAGCGGGCGCTCCGCGGCAACCGCCGGATCTTCGTGCTGGGCGCCCTGACGCCCCAGGAGCGCAACCGGGTGCACGAGCTGGGCTTGCCGGGCGTCAGCTTCGAGCCCGAGCAGCGCCGCGTCTATCCCCTGGGCACGTCGGCCGCGCATATCGTGGGCTTCTCCGACGCCGGCGGCGAGGGCATCTCGGGCGCCGAGGCCGCCTTCAACGACGACATCCGCGCCGCGGCCCGCAATGGCGCGCCGGTGCCGCTGTCGATCGATCTGCGGGTCCAGGGCGCCCTGGAGGACGAGCTCTACAAGGCCGTGGCCGAGTTCACGCCCAAGGGCGCGGTGGGCCTGGTCACCGACGTCCATACCGGCGAGATCCTGGGCATGGCCAGCTGGCCGGCGTTCGATCCCAACAAGCCCGGCAAGGCGGGCGTCTACGCCCAGACCAACCGCGCCGCGGCCACGGTCTATGAGATGGGCTCGACGTTCAAAGCCTTCACCGTCGCCATCGGCCTGGACAGCGGCGTCGCGACGCCCGAGAGCACCTTCGACGCCCGCAACCCCTACAAGCTGGGCTACCGCACGATCCACGACTACCACGCCGCCCGGAAGGTGCTGACGCTGGTCGAGGTGTTCCAGCACTCGTCCAACATCGGCACCGCCAAGCTGGCCGAGAGTGTCGGGCCGCAGCAGATGGGCCGCTACTTCGCCGGGCTCGGCCTCACCACGCCGGCCAAGGTGGAGCTGGTCGAGAGCGCCCGTCCGCTGACGCCCAAGGTGTGGAACGACGACGCCGTCGCCTCCACCTCGTTCGGCCACGGCATCAACGTCACGCCGCTGGCGCTGGCGCGCGCCTACGGCACGATCCTGAACGGCGGAAAGTTGATCCCGCTGACCATCCGCAAGCTGGAACCCGGCGCGAAGGTCGATGGTCCCCGTGTCATGTCCGAACGCACCTCCTTGCAGATGCTGTCGATCATGCGGGCCAACGTCAGCGGCGAGAGCGGCAGCGGCCGGTCGGCGAACATGCCGGGCCTGTCTGTGGGCGGTAAGACCGGCACGGGCGAGAAGTACGATCCGGCGATCCGGGGCTACAGCCGCAGCCGCCAGGTGTCGTCGTTCGCGGCGGTCTTCCCCACGACGGGTCCGGTGGACGCCAAGCGCTACTTCGTCCTGATCCTGCTGGACGAGCCCCATGGCACCGCCCGCAGCGCCGGCTACTCCACCGGCGGCTGGGTGGCGGCGCCCGCGGCCGGCCGGGTGATCGAGCGGATCGCGCCGTTCCTGGGCGTCACCCGGCGCGCCGACGTGGGCCAGGCGATCCCGGTGGAGCCGCCCAGCGTCGAACAGATGGGCGAAGGGCAATGACCGTTCGCCTGACCAGCCTCGTGAAGCGCCACCTGGGCGTCGACCCCGAGATCACGGGCGTCACCGCCGACAGCCGCAAGGTGAAGCCGGGCTTCCTGTTCGCGGCGTTGCCGGGCTCGACGGTCGACGGCGCGGCCTTTGCGGCCAAGGCCGTGGAAGCGGGCGCGGCGGCGGTGATCGCCGACCAGGACCTGAACCTCTCCGTGCCGACGGTCGTCTGCCGCGATCCGCGCCGCGGCTACGCCCTGGCCGCCGCGAACTTCTGGGGCCGCCAGCCGCAGACCTGCGTGGCGGTGACGGGCACCAACGGCAAGACCTCGGTGGCCAACTTCTGCCGCCAGATGTTCGCCGGCGCGGGCCACGTCTCCGCCAGCATGGGGACGCTGGGCGTGACCGTCTCGCGGCCCGGCGAGGCCGACCTGCAGGTGACGCCGCCTGGGCTGACGACGCCCGACGCCGGGGACGTGGCCGAACTGCTGATGCACATCAGCCGGCTGGGCGTGACCCATTTCGCCATGGAAGCCTCCTCGCACGGCATCGACCAGCGCCGGCTGGACGGGGTGCGGCTGTCGGCGGCCGGGTTCCTGAACCTCAGCCAGGACCACCTCGACTACCACCTGACCATGGACGCCTACATGAAGGCGAAGCTGCGCTTGTTCGAGCAGCTGATGCCCCGGGGCGCCACGGCGGTGCTGAACGCCGACAACGAGGCCTTCCCGTTCTTCGCCGCCGCCTCGGTGGTGTCGGGCCAGCGCGTGATGAGCGTCGGCGAGACGGGCCAGGCGCTGAAGCTGATGGAACGGTCCCTGCTGCCCGACGGCCAACGGCTGAAGATCCGCGCTGACGGGCGGTTGTGGGACGTGCGGCTGCCACTGGCCGGCGCCTTCCAGGCCTCGAACGCCCTGGTGGCGGCGGGCCTGTGCCGGGCGGCGGGACTGAGCTTCGAAGAGACCTTCGCCGGGCTCGAGCGGTTGAACGGCGCGCCGGGCCGCCTGCAGCGCGTGGGGGCCGGGCCGCGCGGAGGGGAGGCCTATGTTGACTACGCCCACACGCCGGACGGACTGGAAACCGTGCTGAGCGCCCTGCGCCCGCACGTGCGCGGCCGGCTGATCGTGGTGTTCGGCGCCGGCGGCGACCGCGACAAGGGCAAGCGCCCGCTGATGGGCGAGGCGGCCGCGCGGCTGGCCGACATCGCCATCGTCACCGACGACAACCCACGCTCGGAAGTCCCCGCCACGATCCGGGCCGAGGTCCTCGCCGGGGCGAGGGGCGCCAAGGAAATCGGCGACCGGCGCGAGGCGATCCGCGCCGCCGCGGCGATGCTCGAGGACGGTGATATCCTGGTGGTGGCTGGCAAGGGCCATGAGCAGGGCCAGATCGTCGCCGGCGTGACCCATCCCTTCGATGATGTCGAGGAGACGGCCAAAGCCCTGGAGCTTGTCCATGGCTGACCCGCTCTGGACCTCGGCAGACTTAGCGAGGGCGACGGGCGGGGTGGAGGGCGCAGGTTTCACCGCCACCGGAGTCTCGATCGACACCCGCACGCTGGAGCCCGGCGACCTGTTCGTGGCCCTGGCCGGCGTGCGGGACGGCCACGAGTTCGTGGCCCAGGCCATGGCTAAGGGGGCCGCGGGCGCCCTGGTAGCGCAGGACGTCGACGCGCCCTTCGTGAAGACCGCCGACACGCTGGCGGCGCTTGAGAAGCTCGGCGTGGCGGCGCGTGAGCGGGCGACGGGGGCCCGTCGGGGCGCCGTCACCGGCTCGGTCGGCAAGACCAGCGTCACCCAGGCGATTATGGCGGGCTTGAAGCTGGCCGGGCCGGCGCACTCGTCTGTGAAGAGCTACAACAACCACATCGGCGTGCCCCTGACCCTGGCGCGGATGCCGCAGGCCACCCAGCGCGCTGTGTTCGAGATCGGCATGAACCACGCCGACGAGATCCGGCCGCTGACCCACTTCGTTCGCCCGCACGCGGCCCTGGTGACGACCGTGGGGCCGGTGCACACCGAGAACTTCCCGGATGGCGAGGCGGGCGTGGCGCGGGCCAAGGCCGAGGTGTTCGAGGGGCTGGAGCCCGGCGGCGTGGCGGTGCTGAACGCCGACAACCGCTGGTTCGACCTGCTCAAGGCCGAGGCGGTGAAGGCGGGCGCGACGATCCGCACCTTCGGGACCGGTGAGGACTGCGACGCGCGCCTGATCGATTTCCAGGTTCCCGGCGGCCATGCGGTGGTGCAGGCGCGCCTGCACGGCAAGGCGATGGACTTCCCCATCCTGCAGACGGGCCTTCACTGGGGCCTGAACAGCATGGCGGTCCTGCTGATGCTGGACGCGCTGGACGTCGACCTGGACAAGGGGTTGGCCGCGCTTGGCTCGTTCGAGCCGCTGGCGGGGCGGGGCGCGGAGAAGACGGTCCAGGGGCCCCGCGGGGCCTTCACCCTGATCGACGAGAGCTACAACGCCAATCCGATCTCCATGGCCTCGGCCATCCGGACCCTGGGCGCGCGGACGGCGCCCGGCCGGCGGATCGTCGCCCTGACCGACATGCTGGAGCTGGGGCCGGAAGCCAAGGCGTTCCACGGAGGACTGGCCGAGCCGCTGGAGGCTGCGTCAATCGACCTCGTCTTCTGCGCCGGTCCTCTGATGGAATCCCTCTGGAACGCCCTTCCGCCGACTCGGAGAGGCGGCTACGCCGAGAATGCTGCCGCCCTCGCGCCGCAGCTCGCACAGGCCGTAGAGGCCGGCGACGTGGTGATGGTGAAGGGGTCGAACGGGTCGAAGGCCGGGCTGATCGCCCAGAGCCTGGCTGCGCTCGAGTCCGAGGAGCGCGGCTGATGTTCTACTGGCTCTACCTGACGTTCGCCTCGGCCGGCTACGTTCCGATCCTCAACCTGCTGAAGTACCAGACCACCCGGACGGGCCTGGCGATCGTGACCGCCCAGCTGGTGGTCGTGCTGCTGGGCTCGCGGTTCATCCGCTGGATGAAGGCCAAGCAGGGCAAGGGGCAGCCGATCCGCGCCGAGGGTATCGAGCGCCACATCGTCGAGAAGGCCGGCACCCCCACCATGGGCGGGGTGATGATCCTGGCTGGCCTGTTCGCCGGCACTCTGCTGTGGGCCGACCTGTCGAACGTCTACGTCTGGGCCGTGCTGCTGGTCACGGCGGGCTATGGCCTGCTGGGCTTCCTGGACGACTACTCCAAGGTCACAAAGCAGACGACGGCCGGCATCTCGGGGCGCGTGCGCCTGGTGCTGGAGGCGGCCATCGCCATGGCCGCCATCGTCCTGATCATCCTCTTCGCGGCCAAGCCGCCGGAGAGCCCCGAACTGCTGACGTCGGTGACGTTCCCGCTCTTCAAGCAGCTCTTCATCGACATGGGCTGGTTCTACCTGCTGTTCGGCGCCTTCGTGATCGTGGGCGCGGCCAATGCGGTGAACTTCACCGACGGCCTGGACGGTCTCGCCACCGTGCCGGTGATGATCGCCGCCGCCGCCTATGGGCTGATCACCTATCTCGTCGGCAACTACGTCTTCGCCAACTATCTGCAGCTCCACTTCGTCCCGGGCGTCGGCGAGCTTGCGGTGCTGTGCGGGGCGCTGATCGGCGCCGGCCTTGGCTTCCTCTGGTACAACGCCCCGCCGGCCAAGATCTTCATGGGCGACACCGGCTCGCTGGCCCTGGGCGGCGCGGTTGGCGCCATCGCCGTCGCCGCGCGGCACGAGATCGTTCTGGCCATCATCGGCGGCCTGTTCGTCGCCGAACTGTTGTCGGTCGTGGTGCAGGTGGCCTCGTTCAAGCTGACGGGGAAGCGCGTGTTCCGCATGGCGCCGGTGCACCACCATTTCGAGAAGCTGGGCTGGTCGGAATCCACCGTCGTGATCCGGTTCTGGATCGTCGCGGTCATGCTGGCGCTGGTCGGTCTCGCCACCCTGAAGCTCCGGTAGGGAGGTGCGCCCCGCGTCATGATCCCGGTCCGCGGCTTTGAGGGGAAGACCGTCGCCGTCTTCGGGCTGGCCCGCACGGGGCTGGCCGCGGCGCGCGCTCTTGTGGCCGGCGGCGCCAAGGTGGCGCTCTGGGACGACAAGCCCGCCACCCGCGACGCCGCGGTGGCCGACGGCTTCGAGGTCACCGACCTGACGTCGGCCGACTGGTCGGGTTTCGCGGCGCTGATGCTGTCGCCGGGCGTGCCCCTGACCCATCCCAAGCCGCACTGGACCGTGGACAAGGCCCGCGCAAACGGCGTCGAGATCCTGGGCGACATCGAACTCTTCGCGCGCACCGTGAACGCCGCGCCGGAGCACAAGCGGCCGAAGATCGTCGCCATCACCGGCACGAACGGCAAGTCGACCACCACGGCGCTGATCGGCCACATCTGCGCCGAGGCCGGCCGGGACGTGCGGATCGGCGGCAATATCGGCACGGGCGTGCTGAGCCTGGAGGATATGCACGGGGGTGCGGTCTATGTGCTGGAGCTGTCGTCTTATCAGCTTGACCTGACCTCCAGCCTGCACGCCGACGTCGCCTTGATCCTCAATGTCTCGCCCGACCACCTGGAGCGGCACGGCGACATGGAGGGCTATGTCGCGGCCAAGAAGCGGATCCTGGCCAATCAGGACAAGGGCGACACGGCCGTCATCGGCGTGGACGACGCCTGGGGCCAGCGGATCTGCACCGAGATCACCGCCGCCAACCGGCGCACCATCGTGCCGATCTCCGCCAACAAGGCCATGAGCCGCGGCGTCTATGCCCTCGACGGCCTGCTGTACGACGCCGCGGGCGAGCGCGCGACGCAGGTGGCGGACCTAAAGCGCGCGCGATCGCTGCCCGGCCGGCACAACTGGCAGAACGCTGCGGCCGCCTATGCCGCGGCCAAGGGCCTGGGCATCGATTCCGCCGCCGCCGCCCGCGCGTTGATGACCTTCCCGGGCCTGGCTCACCGGATGGAGACCGTCGGGACCCTCGGCAAGGTGCGGTTCGTCAACGACAGCAAGGCCACCAACGCCGACGCCGCGCGTCAGGCGATGTCGAGCTATCCGAAATTCTACTGGATCGCCGGCGGCCAGCCGAAGACGGGCGGCATCGACGATCTGGCCGATCTCTTCCCGCGGGTGATCAAAGCCTACCTCGTGGGCGAGGCCGCGCCGGCCTTCGCCGACGTGCTTCAGGGCAAGGCGGCGGCCGTACAGAGCGGGACCATCGCCGCGGCCGTGGAGGCCGCCTACAGGGACGCCGCCCATTCCGGCAAGGACGCCATCGTCCTGCTGTCGCCGGCCTGCGCCTCCTTCGACCAGTTCGCCGACTTCGAGGCCCGGGGCGAGGCGTTCCGCGCCGCCGTGGCCGCCCTGGCCGCCGGCAAGACAACGGAGGCGTCCGCATGACGACCGCCAGCAACGCGCATGCCTTCCCGCGCTCGGACCGTTCGCCGCTGGGCGTCTGGTGGTGGACGGTCGACCGCTGGATGCTGGGCGTCGTGGGCATCCTGATCGGGATCGGCGTCCTGATGTCGTTCGCCGCAAGCCCGGCGGCGGCGGCCCGGATGAACATCGGCGATCCGTTTCACTTCGCCGTGCGCCAGTGCGTGTTCGCCGCCGCCTCCGCGGTGGTCCTGATCAGCGTCTCGATGCTGGATGTGCGCGGCGTGCGCCGGGCGTCGTTCTTCATCTGGCTGTTCGCCATCGCCGTGATGATCGCGCTGCCGTTCATCGGTCACAACGCCAAGGGCGCCACCCGCTGGCTGGAGTTCGGCGGCTTCACCTTCCAGCCCTCCGAGTACATGAAGCCCGCGCTGATCATCCTGGTCGCCTGGATGTTCGCCGAGGGGCAGAAGGGGCAGGGCGTGCCGGGCGTCTCGGTCGCGTTTGGGCTCTACGCCGTCTCGGTGGGCCTGTTGCTGATCCAGCCGGACGTGGGCCAAACGGTGCTGATCACCGTCGCCTTCGGAGCTGCGTTCTGGATGGCGGGCGTGCCCATGTCATGGGTCATGCTACTGGGGGCCACGGCGATCGCGGGCCTGTCGTCCACCTACTTCCTGTTCCCGCACGTGGCGAGCCGGGTCGACCGGTTCCTGAGCCCCGACAAGGCCGACACCCACCAGGTGGATCGCGCGGCCGAAGCCATCGCCGCTGGCGGCGCGTTCGGGCGCGGCCCGGGCGAAGGGGTGATGAAGCGCCACGTGCCGGACCTCCACACCGACTTCATCTATTCGGTAGGCGCCGAGGAGTACGGCCTAGTGCTCAGCCTGCTGCTGATCTCGCTTTTCGCCTTCGTCGTGGTCCGCGGCCTCTATCGCGCCATGAAACTGAGCGACCCATTCGAACAGGTGGCCGCGGCGGGCCTCTTCGTGCTCGTGGGGCAGCAGGCGATCATCAACGTAGCGGTCAATCTCAACCTCATCCCGACCAAGGGGATGACCCTGCCGTTCATCAGCTACGGCGGCTCGTCCATGCTGGCCATGGGGCTGACCATGGGCCTGGCGCTGGCGCTGACCCGCCGCAGGCCGGGGGCGTACACGCCCAGCGAAGGCCTCGCCAAGGCCGGCGCGTTCGCGTGAGCAGCGGTCCAGGCATGCGCAAGATCGCCGTCGTCGCCGCCGGGGGAACCGGCGGTCACCTGTTCCCCGCCCAGGCCCTGGCCGAGGCCCTGATCGCGCGCGGCTGGGGGATTGTCCTGGCTTCTGATGAGCGGGTCGCGGGCCTGGCCCAGGATTTCCCCGCCGAGCGCCGCATCGGCCTGTCGGCGGCGACCTTCAAGCCGGGCGACCCCATCGGGATGATGCGCGCGGGCGTCGCCGTGCTGCGCGGGGCGCTGCAGGCGCGATCGGTGTTCCGGGAGATCAATCCCAACGTCGTCGTCGGCTTCGGCGGCTATCCGTCGGCGCCGGCCCTGGTGGCCGCGATCATGGACCGCCGACCCACCGTGATCCATGAGCAGAACGCGGTGATGGGCCGGGCGAACCGGTTCCTGGCGCCGCACGTCCAGACCATCGCCTGCGCTTTCCCGACGCTGACCAAGGCTCCCAAGGGCGTGGCGGAGCGGGCGCGTGTCGTCGGCAACCCGGTCAGGCCGCCGATCCGGGCGCTGGCCGAGACTCCCTACATCCCGCCGGAACCCAACGGCCCGCTGCGCCTGCTGGTGACCGGGGGCAGCCAGGGCGCGCGCTTGCTCTCCGAGCTCGTGCCCGAGGCGGTGAAGGCGATGCCGGAGGAGCTGCGCAAGCGGCTGATCGTCCAGCAGCAGACCCGCGCCGAATCCATGAACACCGCTCGCCGGGCCTATCGCGACGCCCTGGTGGACGCCGAGATCGCGCCCTTCTTCCGCGACATCGCCAGCCGCCTGCGCGATGCCCACCTGGTGATCGGCCGCTCGGGCGCGGGCAGCGTCTGCGAGTTCGCCGTGGCGGGAAAGCCGGCCATTCTGGTGCCGCTGGCGATCGCCATCGACGACGACCAGGGCCAGAACGCCAAGCTGCTGGCCGACGCCGGCGGGGCGGAGGTGGCGCGGGAGAACCAGCTCACCGTCGAGTCGCTTTCGGGCGCCCTGACCAAGCTGCTGAACAACCCCGACCGCCTGGCCCGCATGGCCGCGGCGTCGCGGTCCGTCGCCATCCCCGATGCGGCCGAGCGGCTGGCCGACGTGGTCGAGGCCTCCGCGCGCAAGTAGGGCGGATATTCCCCGACGCGGCGCGATGGGCTAGCACGCTGGGATGACGCGACGACCCGTCCCCTTCGAAATCGGCCCCGTGCACTTCATCGGCATCGGTGGCATCGGCATGAGCGGCATCGCCGAGATCATGATGCGCACCGGCTATACGGTGCAGGGGTCTGACGCCAAGGCCAGCGCCAACACCGAGCGGCTGGAGAAACTGGGCGCGAAGATCTTCATCGGTCAGGATCCGGCCAATGTCGAAGGCGCCTATGCCGTCGTCTATTCGACCGCGGTGAAGCATGACAATCCCGAGATGGTGGCCGCGCGCGAGCGGCGGCTGCCGCTGGTGCGCCGGGCCGAGATGCTGGCCGAGCTTATGCGCCTCCAGTTCTCGGTGGCTGTGGGCGGCACGCACGGCAAGACCACCACCACCTCGATGATCGCCTCGCTGCTGGACGCCGGGGGCCTGGACCCCACGGTCGTGAACGGCGGGATCATCAACGCCTACGGCACCAATGCGAAGGTCGGCTCGGGGGACTGGATCGTCGTCGAGGCCGACGAGAGCGACGGCACCTTCCTGAAGCTGAAATCCACCTGCGCGGTGGTCACCAACATCGACCCAGAGCACCTCGACCACTACGGCGAGTTCGAAGCCGTGAAGAAGGCGTTCCGCGACTTCGTGGAGAACATCCCCTTCTACGGCTTCGCGGCGATCTGCACCGACCACGCCGAGGTCCAGGCCATGGCCGCGCGGGTCGAGAACCGCCGGCTGGTGACCTATGGCGTCAATCCGCAAGCCGAGGTGCGCGCCGAGAACATCACCATGGGGCCGGACGGCGCCCGCTACGATGCCGTGATCCGGCCGCACGACGGCCCGCCGATGCGGTTCGACGGCCTGCATCTCCCCATGGCGGGGCACCACAACGTGCTGAACTCGCTGGCGGCCGTCGCCGTGGCGCGCGAACTGGGGATGGACGAGGCGGGGATCCGCAAGGGGCTGGCCGAGTTCGGCGGGGTGAAGCGGCGCTTCACCACCACCGGTGTCGCGAACGGCGTGCGCGTGGTCGACGACTATGGCCACCACCCGGTGGAGATCGCTTCGGTGCTGAAGGCCGCCCGGGCCGTCACCGGCGGCAAGGTCGTCGCAGTGGTTCAGCCGCACCGCTACACCCGCCTGCGCGACCTGTTCGACGAGTTCTGCGCCTGCTTCAACGACGCCGACACCGTGATCGTGGCCGACGTCTATGCAGCCGGCGAGGCGCCCCTGGAGGGCGTCAGCAAGGACAGCCTGGTCGAGGGCATGCGCCGCTATGGCCATCGTCGTGTCCTGCCGCTGGCATCGCCCGCCGCCCTGGCCGGGCTGGTGAAGGGTGAGACAGCGGAGGGGGACTTGGTCGTGCTGCTCGGCGCCGGCGACATCACGAGCTGGGCCTATGCCTTGCCCGGCGAACTGGAAGCGCTGGCGTGACCGATTGGCGCGACGTCCTGCCCGCCGTCCGCGGCAAGCTGCTGCGCGACGAGCGGCTGGGTCCGTTCACCTGGTTCCGGGTCGGCGGCGCGGCCGAGGTGCTCTTCCTGCCGGCCGATCACGAGGATCTGCGCGACTTCCTGCAGGCGCTGCCGGCCAGCGTGCCGGTGACGGTTCTGGGCGTCGGCTCCAATGTCATCATCCGCGACGGGGGGGTGGTGGGCGTTGTTATTCGCCTGGCAGGCCGGGCGTTCGCGGCGGTGGAGGCCGATCCGGCGACCCATCGCGTGGTCGCCGGCTCGGCGGCGCTGGACGCAACCGTCGCGCGGGCGGCGGCCAAGGCCGGCATCGCGGGCCTGGAATTCTATGCCGGCATCCCGGGGACGATCGGCGGGGCCCTGACCATGAACGCCGGCTGCTACGGTTCCGAAACCAAGGACGTGCTGGTATCGGCGTGGGGCTACGATCGCTCTGGAATCCGGCGGGAGCTGGCGTTGCAGGACTTCGGCTACACCTATCGCCACTCAGAGGCGCCCGGCGACATCATCTGGGTCGAGGCGACCTATCAGGGCCGTCCCGACGATCCCGAAGTGGTGCAGGCGCGGATCGCCGAGATTACCGCGCGGCGCGAGACGACCCAGCCCATTCGCGAGAAGACCGGCGGCTCCACGTTCAAGAATCCGCCCGGCCATTCCTCCTGGAAACTCGTCGATGAGGCGGGATGGCGTGGAAAGCCGTATGGTGGGGCGATGTTCTCGACCCTGCATTCGAACTTCATGATCAACACGGGCGAGGCGACGGCGGCCGATCTGGAAGGCCTGGGCGAGGCGGTGCGCGCCGACGTGAAGGCGAAGACCGGGGTCGATCTCCACTGGGAGATCAAGCGGATCGGCAGGCCGGCATGACCACTGCCTCGCTCATTCTGGTGCGTCACGGGCGGCCCGTGATCAACCCCGACATCCCGCCGCCGCAGTGGGGCCTGTGCCCCGAGGGCCGCGACGCGGTGGCCGCCCTGGCCGAGAAGCTGGTTGCGTTCGCGCCCAAGGCGGCGATCTCCAGCCCCGAGCCCAAGGCTCTGCAGACGGCCGAGATCATCGGCCAGCGCCTGGGCCTGGCCGTCGAGGTCGAACACGGCCTGCACGAGCACAAGCGCCAGCACACCTCCTTCGGCACCGAGGAGGACTTCCGCCAGCGGATTGCGCAGGTGTTCGCCAATCCGCACGTCCCGGCGCCGGGCGGCGAGAGCGCGGAGGAAGCCTGCCGGCGGGTCGCCGCCGCGCTGGAGGCCCACCCCGTCCGGCCGTTGGTCGCCGTGACCCACGGGACAGTGTTGAGCCTATACGTGGCCAAGCTTCTGGGCCTCGACGCCCACGACTTGTGGCGAAACCTCCACACGCCCGACGCCTTCGTCTTCGACGCCGAGGGTGGCCTGATCGAGCGTCTGTAACTTCGCTGCCCGAATGGCCTATGCGGCCAGGGCCTTCTCGCTGGGCACCAACCGCGCGGTGGCGGTCGCCCTCGCGATCACCGTTCCCGACAGGTCCATGAGCCGCCCCTCCAGGAAGGCAATGCTCCTGCCCGCCTGGACGACCTGGCCTTCGCCATAGAGCGGGCCGGGGCGCGCCGGGGCCAGGAAGCTCACATGCATTTCGATGGTGGGGGTGAAGAGGCGACCTTCGGAATAGACGAACATGGCCGGTCCCATCGTGTCGTCCAGCATGGCCGCGAGGAAACCGCCCTGGATGTAACCGGCGGGGTTCACGAACTCGGGCCGTCCCTCGAAGCGCAGGCGGATCCAGCCGTCGGCGGGCCGGACTTCCACCACCTCCCAGCCCAGAAGTTCGGCGCAGGGCGGGCGCGGCAGGCCGTCGAGAGCGGTCGGAACAGGCATGGGAACTCCTTTATGCCCTGCCATCCTGCCGACAACCTGCTGACACCATGGTGGCGGGAGCGGCGCTTGACGGGAATCCGCGGGGATGGGACGCGCAGGGCATGCGCATCCTTCCCAAGCTCGCTTTCGCCGCGGCCCTGGTCGCCGCTTCCCCCGCCTTCGCCCAGGACCTCGCCGCCGGCGCGGCCGCCGTCCGGGACAAGGCGCTCGCCGACACCACCGCCTGGGCCATCGCGGAGTCCCTGACCTCCGAGGTCGGCGCGCGGATGGTCGGCTCGCCCGCCATGGAGCGCGCGCGGGACTGGAGCGTGGCGAAGTTCAAGGAACTTGGCTTCGAGAACATCAAGGTCGAGGCGTTCACGACGCCGGCGTGGTCGCGCGGGGCGGAGTCGGCCGAGGTGGTGGGGCCCTGGCCGCACAAGCTGGCGATCCTGGGCCTGGGCAACTCCTCGCCGACGCCCGCGGGCGGCCTGACGGCCCCCATCGTGGTGTTCAAGAGCTACCAGGCCATGCTGGACCAGCCCGCTGGCGCGCTGACCGGCAAGATCGCCGTGGTCACCCAGGCCATGGGCCGCACCCAGGACGGGTCCAGCTACGGCGCCGTGGGCGTCCAGCGCCGGGCGGGCGCCGCCGAGGCCGCCAAGCGCGGGGCGGTGGGCTACCTGATACGCTCGATCTCCACCGACGACACCCGCCTGCCGCACACGGGCGGCGGCGCGCCGGGCGGGATTCCGGCCGCGGCCCTGTCTCCGCCGGATGCCGAGCTGCTGGAGAACCTGGCGGCGCGCGGCAAGCCGGTGATGGTGAAGCTGGACATGCAGTCCTCGACCAATCCCGCCGCCCCGGCCTGGAACATCTCGGGCGAGATCCGCGGCAAGGACAAGCCGGACGAAGTGATCGTGATCGGCGGCCACCTCGACAGTTGGGACCCGGGCACCGGCGCCGTGGACGACGCCGCCGGCATCGCCATCACCACCGCAGCGGCCAAGCTGGCGGCCGCGCCGGGCCGACCCAAGCGGACCATCCGCGTAGTCATGTGGGGATCGGAAGAGCAGGGCGGCTCGTCGGGCGCCTATGCCGCCGCGCACAAGGACGAGGTCGGCAAGATGGTCGTGGCCGGGGAGAGCGACGGCGGCGCCGGCCGCATCTGGAGCGTCAGCACGCCGCGGGCGGCCGCGGGCCATCCGGCGATGGTCGCGTTCCGCAGCGTTCTGCCCAAGCTGAAGGTGGCGGCGAGCAGTGAGGCGCCGCGCTTCGGGGGCGCCGACGTCGCGGGAATTATAGCGGCGGGCGTGCCTTTCGTGGACTTCAGCCAGGACATGAACCGCTACTTCGACCTGCACCACGCGGCGGACGACACCCTGGACAAGATCGACCCGGCCGAGCTGTCGCAGAACGTCGCCGTGTGGGCGGCCTTCCTCTACACGGTGGCCAATTCGGACGTGGACTTCCGCCCTAAGGCTGCGACGCCGGAGTGAGGCAAGGCCGCGCGAATCGCCGCTGCGGCGGCGGAACGCATCGCCTTGCGACCGATCAAGGCTAAGGTGGCGTCCAAACGCGACTGAGTCCCATGCCGGACGGAACCGCCACCTCGAACCTCTATCGGCCGAAGCTCGCCACCACTCTGAAGGAGGGGTACGGCCTCGGCGACCTGCGCGGCGACGCCATGGCGGGCCTGACGGTGGCCATTCTCGCCCTGCCGCTCTCCATGGCGATCGCGGTGGCCTCGGGGGTCTCGCCGGATCGCGGCCTCTACACGGCGATCGTCGGCGGCTTCCTCGTCTCGGCGCTGGGCGGCAGCCGCTACCAGATCGGCGGACCCGCAGGGGCGTTCATCGTCTTGGTCTCGGCCACGGTGGCGAAGTTCGGGATCGAGGGGCTGATCCTCACCGTTCTGCTGTCCGGCGCCATGCTGGCGCTGGTCGGCCTCCTGCGGTTGGGCTCGTTGATCCGCCACATCCCGCACGCGGTGACCGTCGGATTCACCGCCGGCATTGCGGTCACCATCCTGGCCAGCCAGATCAAGGACCTTGCAGGCCTCAAGCTCGCCGGCCCCGAGCCGGGACCGGTCATTCCCAAGCTGGCAGCCCTTGGCCAGGCCCTGGCGACCCTGAATCCGGCGGCCCTTGCGGTGGGTGTGGGCGTGGCCGCGGTCATCCTCGGTCTTCGCCGTCTCAAGCCCAGCCTCCCGGGCATGCTGATCGCGGTCGTGGCCGCGACCCTGGCGGCCACCTTCCTGCACCTGCCGGTCGAAACCATCGGCAGCCGCTTCGGCGGCATCCCGCAGGGCCTGCCCGCGCCGCAACTGCCGCATCTGTCCTGGTCGCTGGTCGTGGCGGTGCTTCCCGCGGCCCTGTCCTTCACGCTCCTCGGTGGCCTCGAGAGCCTGCTATCCGCCAAGGTCGCCGACAGCATGACGGGCCGGGTGCACCGGTCGAACATGGAGCTGGTGGCGCAGGGCCTGGCCAATGTGGGCTCGGCGCTCTTCGGCGGCATCGCCGTCACCGGCACCATCGCCCGTACGGCGGCGAACATCCGGGCCGGCGCGCGCAGCCCCGTCGCTGGGATGCTGCATGCCGTCTTCATCCTGGTGTTCATGCTGGTGGCGGCGCCGCTGGCGTCCTACGTGCCTCTGGCCGCCCTGGCCGGCCTGCTGGTGGTGGTGGCCTGGAACATGGCCGAGCGGCGAGAGTTCGCCAGCCTCATGACCAACTGGCGGGCGGGCGCCGTCCTGCTGGCGACCTTCGGCCTGACGGTCGCGCATGACCTGATGGCGGGGATCATCGCCGGCTGCGGCCTGGCGACCCTGTTCTGGGCCGCCTCGCGGGTGCACCGAAAGCTGAAGCGCCCTTGACCGGGATGGCGCCGTCCGCCACCGGCAGGACACGTTTCCTCCTACGCTACGAGTCGCCATGACCGCCCCCCTTTCCGGCCACCACGTCGCTGTCCTCATGGGCGGTCCCTCGTCTGAACGCGAGGTCAGCCTCGTCTCGGGCCGCGCCTGCGCCGACGCCCTGGAGCGCCTGGGCGCCCGGGTCAGCCGTGTGGACGCCGGCCGCGACGTGGCCCAGGTCCTGACCGACCTGAAGCCCGACGTCTGCTTCAACGCCTTGCATGGCGAGTGGGGCGAGGACGGCTGTGTCCAGGGCGTGCTGGAAACGCTGGGCGTGCCCTACACCCACTGCGGGGTGCTGGCCTCGGCGCTGGCCATGGACAAGGCCAAGGCCAAGGCGGTGCTCGCCGCTGCCGGGGTGATCGTGCCGGGCGGGGGCCTATTCAACCGCTTCGACGTGGCCGCCGGCCACGTCCTGCCGCCACCCTATGTGGTGAAACCGAACGCCGAGGGCTCGTCGGTCGGGGTGTTCATCGTCCGCGACGGCGCGAATCGCCCGCCGCAGGAGGTCGTGGCCCCCTCATGGACCTTCGGCGAGGAGGTGATGGTGGAGCCCTATATCCGCGGAATGGAGCTCGCGGTGGGCGTCATGGATGGCAAGGCCATGACCGTTACCGAAATCGTCCCCAAAACCGAATTCTACGACTACGAGGCCAAGTACGGCGAAGGCGGTTCCGAGCACATCGTTCCAGCCAGGATTTCCCCGCAAGTTGCGGAGAAAGCAAAGAAACTATCCGAGATGGCGCACGCGGCCCTGGGTTGCCGAGGCGTTACCAGGTCGGACCTCCGTTATGACGACATTAACGATGTTTTGGTCCTCTTGGAGGTGAACACCCAGCCGGGGATGACCCCGACCTCGCTCGTACCGGAGCAGGCCGCGGCGGGCGGGGTGGACTTCGACCGGTTGGTGCTGTGGATCACGGAGGACGCTTATGCCCGCAGTGGGGCGGGGGGGATCGCGAGTCGCGGCGAAACCTCGGGCCAAGGCGCCCGCTAGTCCTCAGGCCAAGCGCCCGGCGGCGAAGGCGGAGGGCGCTGTCGCCCCACGCCTGAATCCGAAACAGATCCTGATGATCGCCGGCGGCGTCCTGACGCTGGCGCTCGGCGTCACCCTGGCCACTGGTGGGCGCGGTCAGCAGATCGCCGACGCGGTCGGCGCAGGCGTCAGCGGCAAGTTCGGCGAGGCCGGCTTCCGCCTGGAGACCGTCCACGTCCAGGGCGCCTCGGCCCTCGCCACCCTCGACATCGTTCGCGCGGCCAATGTCCACAAGGACGACCCGCTCCTGGGGCTGGACCTGAACGCCCTGCGCGAACGGGTCGAGAAGGTCGGCTGGGTCGAGGAGGCCCGGGTCGTGCGCCTGCTGCCGGACACCCTGGTCATTGCGGTCAAGGAGCGCCGTCAGCTCGCCGTATGGCAGCATGGCGGCCGCAGCGTGGTGATCGACGACAAGGGCCGGGTGATCCCCGAAGCGGATCCGGCCAGCTTCACCGACCTGCCGCTGGTGGTGGGCGCGGGGGGCGCCAAGCACGCCGGCGAGATCCTGCCGACCCTGGCCCAGCGTCCGAAGCTGATGGCCCGGATGGAGGCCCTCGTGCGGGTGGACGACCGCCGCTGGGACCTGCGCATGAAGGACGGCGCCCTGATCCAGCTCCCCGCCGTCGACGAGGAGCAGGCCCTCATGCAGCTGGAACAGCTCGACCTGCGCTCGCGCATCCTGGAACTGGGCTTCGAGCGCATCGACCTGCGCAATCCCGACGTGGTCGCCGTCCGTCCGCGCGCGCCCCAGCCGACGCCCGACCTCATGACGACCACCACCGCCGCCGTCACCGCGCCCGCCGAGGGCGTGTAATGAAACCGAGCCCGCCCATGCTGAAGACCGCCGAACGCCCCGACGCCAAGACGCCTGCGAAGAAGGCCGATCCCAAGAACGGCCGTGACGGCCTGAAGGCGGCCTTGGCGCCGCCGAAGATCGTCGCCGCTGTGGATCTGGGCGCGGCCAAGGTCGCCTGCTTCATCATGAAGCCCGACGGCGTGCGGCGCGGAGACCGCACCCTGACCACCTGCGGCGTCGGCTATGTCCAGTCGCGCGGCGTGCGCGGCGGGGCGATCGTCAACATGGACGAGGCCTCCGAGGCCATCGCCCAGGCCGTGGAGCGCGCCGAGAACGTGGCCGGGGTGAACGTCCAGGGCGTGACCATCGCGACGGCTGGCGGCCAGCTCAGCTCGTCGCGGGTCCAGGGCCGTGTCTCCATCGGCGCACGGCCGATCGGCGACAACGACCTGGTGCGCGCGATCCAGAACGCCCTGGCGCAGATCAAGCTGCCCGGCCGGCGCGCCATCCACATCCTGCCGGTGGCCTGGGCCGTCGACGGCCAGGGCGGGGTGCGCGATCCCCGCGCCATGTTCGGCAAGACCCTTGGCGTCGAGCTCCTGGTGGTCTCGGTGGCCGAGACGGTCTTCAACACCCTGGGCGCCTGCGTCGAGCGCGCTCACCTGCAGCTGGACGGCGTGGTCGCCGCGCCCTTCGTCTCCGCCCTGGCGGCGCTGGAGGAGGACGAGATGGACCTGGGCTCGGTCTGCATCGACATGGGCGGCGGCTCGACGTCGGCCTCGGTGTTCCGGGGCGGCTCGCTGGTTCACGTGGAGACGGTGCCGGTGGGCGGCCATCACGTGACGCAAGACATCGCCCGCGGCCTGTCCACCTCCATCGCCGGCGCCGAGCGGATCAAGACGCTGCACGGCTCGGCCATCGCCTCGGCGAACGAGGACCGCGAGATGATCGAGGCGCCGCCCCGGGGCGACGACCCCGGCGCGGGCCCCGTCGTGGCGCCGCGCAGCCTGCTGAAGGGCATCATCGCCCCGCGCGTGGAAGAGACTCTGGAACTGCTCCGCGACCGGCTGAAGGCGGCCGGCGCCCCGATCGAACCGGGCGCGGGCCTGGTGCTCACGGGCGGCGCCAGCCAGCTAGCGGGGGTACGGGAAGTGGCGGTGCGCGTGTTCGACCGGCCGGTGCGCCTGGGCCGTCCGCGGCGGGTGCCGCACCTGGCCGACGCCGCCTCGGGGCCGGCGTTCACGGCCGCGGCGGGCATCCTGCACCGCGCCGCCTTCGGCCCGCGCGAGGCGGTGTCGAGCAAGCAGCTCTCCTCGTCGAAGCTGCGTCGCGAGCCCCTGGACCCCCGGGCCAATCCGGTGGCCAAGGCGGCGCAGTGGCTGCGGGAAAATCTCTAGCTAGCCCTCGATCTCGATGAAGACCGGGTTGGCGTAGAACCACAGGTCCGCCCACGGATCCTCGCCCGCCACGTCCGGCTCGGGCTCCGGCTCCGTCCCGCTCGTGCCGCGCACCCGGATGTAGGTCGACTGGGTCACGTTGCGCAGGGTGTAGGCGATGGAGATCCGCTCGCCGTCGCGCGCCCACTGGCCGGGGCCGAACCTAGCCTCGACGCGGGTGCTGGGGTTGCTGTCCACCGTCCGGTCCGGCGCGGGGCCGGTGATGTCGCCCCGGATCAGGTCGACGCGGCGAACGTCGGGCGACCGCCCGCCGAAGTTGGCGCCGGCAGGGTCGCGCAGGCGGATGACCACGGTCACGTCCGAGCCCCGCGGGACCTTGAGGCGGCCGCCGATCTCGGCGCGCGCGCCGCCCGACGCCGGCTGGACCGTCACGTCCAGCTCTGAGACCAGGTCGCCCAGGGTCACGAACACCCGACCGCTGCGCAGGCCATCCAGGACGTCGTCGTAGGTCCGGGCGGCCTTGACGTAGGTCTTGGAGTATTCGCCCGGCCAGAAGTCGTTGCCGCCCTCGGTATAGTGACGATGGGAGTCCGAGGTGGAGGTCACCCACCAGTTGCGGCCTTCGCCCAGCATGGAGTCCCAGAAGCCGCCGAGGCGGGCGGTCATCTGGTCGAAGCCGCCCATGGTGGGCGCGCGGCGGTAGCTGCCGCGGAAGGTATCGTCCGGGTCGGCGGCCTTCCTGGTGTTGAGGCTCGCCGCCTGGTGACCAGGGGCGCCCTCCATCCCGACGGCCACGTGGGGCGCCGCGTCGTTCCAGTTTCGCAACTCGCCCGGCGAGACGACGCCATAGGCGCCCACGGCCGTCGCGGTGCGGGACGGGTGGTTGGCGATCACCACGGGTGGCGTGGCGATCGATCCCATGTGCGTCAGAGCCTCGGTCATGCGGGCCTCGGTGTTCCAGGCGGGATCGGCCGGCCAGGGCTCGCGCCGGCTGTAGCGGCTCTCGATCCCGAAGAGGTCGTCCCGTTCTGCGGACGTGCGCGGCAGGATCACGCTAGCGTGCTCGGCGCCCGGAACGTCCAGCTCCATGCCGAAGAAGTGGATCAGCCCCGGATGCTGGCGCCGGGAGCGGAGCAACTCCGGATAGGCCTGGTCGCGGTTGATCTTGGAATGGTTCGGCCCGCCGTGATCGGTCGAGACCATCCACGACAGGCCGTGCTTCAGGCCCATGGTCGCGTTGGTGGGAATGGGGTTGCTGGCGTCGCCGGCCTTGACCGGGGCCGGCGGCGACTTGCCGTCGGCGGCCGGCGTCCAGCCGACGCTGAACCAGCTGTGGACATGGTGGTCCCCGGCCAGCCAGCGCCGTTTGGCCGGATCGACCTTGGGCGCGCCCGCCCGCGGCGCGGGGGGATCGAAGCGGTGCGGCCCCTCGTGGGCCACCGCGCCGCCGGCCCCGAGGAGGCCGGCGGCGAAGACGAGGCAGGCCATGCGCGACGGGGCCACGGTGCGTGCGACCCTAGAACGTCGCCCGCGCCACGAGTTGGAAGACCGGCCCGGCCTCTTCGCGCTCCAGTTCGTACTCGTCGAAGTCCCGCGCGCGCTGGTCGGCGATGGTCGTGAACTTGTTGAAGGTTTCCTTCTTCTTCGAGTCGAGCAGGTTCGCGCCGGTCAGGCGGACGACGTAGCGCTCGCCGAACCGCTTCTCGACGAAGACCTCGAGGTCGGCGCCATAGGTAGTGGTCACCTCTTCGCCGATGACGCGGCCGAAAGCGCGGCCCTGCTTGCGATAGGTGGCGCCGAAGGCCGCGGCCCAGTTGGGCAGGTCCTGGATGAAGCCGACATTGAACACGTACTTCGCCTGGTCGTTGAACCGGCGCTTGCCGAAGTCGTCCTTCACGTCGCTGTCGAGCCAGGAGTAGTTGAGGAACACCCCGGTGTCGTCGAGGCCGAAGGCCGTCAGCGGCGTCGAGAGGTCGAACTCCACGCCCCAGACCGAGCCGTCGCCGGTGTTGCGCGGCTGCAGGACGAACGTCCCGGGACCCTCGCTGCCCTCCTGGCCGGTGCTGGCCACCTCGATCAGGTTCTTCACGTCGCGATAGAAGACGTTGACGCCGGCGACGCCGCGCGTGCCGAGGCGGCGCTCGAAGCCCAGGTCCACACCCCAGGCCGATTCCGGCTTCAGGTTCGGATTGCCAAGCAGGTCGTTATCGCCCAACTCGGCTTCCATCAGGGCCGGCGAAATGAAGTTGAAGTTCGGCCGCCGCACGGTGCGCGCCACCGACAGCTTGATCCGGTCGTCCGCCGACAGGTTCCAGCGCAGATGCGCCGACGGCAGCAGGAAGCTGTAGTCGTTCTTGACGTTCCGGGCGCCGGCCGGGGCGGTCGCGTCCTTGATCGTGGTGTCGGTGTTCTCCCAGCGGACCCCGGCTTCCCAGCCGAAGGCGCCCGTCTCGCCGGAGAGCATGGCGAACGGGTCGATCCGCTCTTCCTCGATGGTGTTCACGCCGCCCACGACGGGGGCATAGGCGCCGTACGCGCCCAGGTTCGGTCGCGCCGCCGGCGGGTTCGGGATCGTGACCCGGTTGCGCACCGTGGTGATGTCGGTGTCGCGATCCTTCTTGGTGTACTGCACGCCGAACTCGAGCTTTGCGGCGCCGACGTCGCGCTTGTGCGACAGCTCGCCCGAGAACTCCTTGTCCTCCAGCCGGGTGCGGGTCTTGTCGCCGGTGAAGCGGTCGTCGTCCGGGAACGGACGGGTGTCGCGGAGGTATTCGTACTCCTCCTCGATCTCGTCCTGTTTGTCGGAGAGCGCGGCGTAGCCCAGCTTGAAGCGGGTCTTGCCGCCTGCCATGTCGCGCTCGTAGCGCGCCTGCAGGGCCCAGTTGTCGGTCTGAATATCGACGTTGTTGTTGTTGTAGGTCAGGAAGTCCGCCGTTCCGACCCGGCCCCCGGCGTACTCGTAGGAGTCTTCGTCCTCCAGCCGGTCGGTGCGGACGAAGAAGCCCGACAGCTTCAGCGTCGAGTCCTCCATCTGGACGTCGTAGCTGGCGTTCAGCGAATAGTCCTCGCCGTTGCGCGTGTCGGACTGGATCTCGACGTTGTCGAGCGTGCCGCCCGGCTCGTCGAAGCGCTGGCTGAACTTCTGCTTCGGGTTGCGACGGCCCTGATAGTTGGCGCCGATCACCATGCGACCCGGACCCACCGGCGCGGAAAACACGCCGCCGATCGTCTCGCGCACCCGGTCGTCGCTGAACAGCAGGGCGCCGGCGCGCACATAGCCGCCGTCGAAGGTGTAGCCGTCGCGCAGCACGATGTTCAGCGCGCCGGCCATCGCATCGCCGCTGCGGTTGGCCGAGGACGAGCGGACCACCTCCACCCGCTCGATCAGTTCGGCGGGGATGCGATCGACGAAGAACGAGCGGTCGACGCCGGCGCCGGGGACCCGTTCGCCATTGATCAGGATCTGGGTGTAGCCGGGGTCCAGGCCCCGCAAGCGCGCGCCGTCCGACTCCAGGACGTCCGAGAGGAAGGCCACACTGGGCACGCGCTTCAGGGCGTCGCCGGCGGTGAGAGGCTCGAAGCGTTGGAAGTACTCGAGATCGTACGAGAGGGTGGGGGCCGCCTCGTCGGTGCGGTTGCGGAAGGTGATCTCGCCGGTGACCACCAGTTCTTCGACGGTCTTCGTGCGCTCGGCCTCGTCGGCTGCGGCGTCGGCGGACCATGCGGGCGCCCCAGCCAACAGAGGCGCGAGCGAAGCCACGGCGAAAAGCATCGCCTTTTTCATCTGGTCTATCCCCATCATCGGCCGGTTGACGGAAGAACACGGCCACGCCTATTCGGGGGTCGACTTAGTTTCGTGAAATGATGAGGGCCAGTGATGTTTCGGCGGCAATTGCATGACAGATTGATGTCAGTCGCCGTGGCGGCTTTACTTTTGAGTTCCTGCGCTAGACTTGGGCCAGAAGACGTTTCGGATTCCGCAGGTATGACGGTCGGCGAGGGCAAGCCCGTCCCGGCCGCCGCCGAGACCCCAGCCGTGGGTACCGGGGACCGTGACGCCGCCGACGACCCGGAAATCTGGGTTGATCCGAAGGACGCGAGCCGCGGCGTGATCATCGGCACCGACAAACAGGCCGGGCTCTACGTCTACGACCTGACGGGAAAGCAGCTCCAGTACGTCCCGGGCGGCAAGCCCAACAACGTCGATCTGCGCGACGGCTTCCCGACGGCGCAAGGGGCCCGCGTGCTGGTGGCCGCTTCCGATCGCGGCCGGCCCGGAGCAGGGGCGGCCCTCTTCCTTCTCGATCCTGCGACGCTGAAGCTCAGCCTGTGGGGTGAGGTCCCGGTGGACCTGGCCGAGCCCTACGGCCTCTGCCTGGCCCGGCGCGGCGAGACGTTCCTGGTCATCGTCAACGGCACGGACGGGCAAGTGCGCCAGCACACGGTCGCCGCGGGCCCCGATGGGCGGCCGGTGTTCAAGGAGGAGCGTCGGTTCGCGGTGCCCAGCCAGCCTGAGGGCTGCGTGGCCGACGACGCGACGGGCCGTCTCTACCTGGGCGAGGAAGGGGCGGGCGTCTGGCGCTTCGATGTCGGCGCCGGGCCGGCCAAGGGCGAGAAGATCGCCGTCGCGCCGTCCGAAATGCTCACCCCGGACGTAGAGGGCCTGACCTTGCTGCGCGAAGGACCTGTGACCTGGCTTATCGCGTCCAGCCAGGGAGACTCGGCCTTCGCCGTCTGGCGGGTCGACGGACCCAAGCCCGAGTACCGCGGCCGGTTCAGCGTCACGGCCGCGGGCGCCGTCGACGCAGTGACGGGCACCGACGGCGTCGCGGCCCTGGGGGGACCGGTCGGCGCCTTCCCCGAGGGGTTGGTGGTCATGCAGGACGACGAAGACCATGGCCAGGCCGGGGGCGGCGCAAAGCGGGCCCGGCAGAACTTCAAGCTTGTCGACTGGCGCGAGGTGAAGGAGGCGCTGGGTCTTCGGCCCTAAGCCCACCGGCCCGGCCGCGCTCTATGGACCGTGGACAACCGCGGGGTGCGCCTTGACCGACGCGCCGCGATCCCTGAGTCCAGATGCCGCAGCTTTACTGTTGATTCGCCGGCTCTCCTCTTGGGGTTCAGGCGGAAAAACACGTTCAGCCAAGCTCGACGACCTTACGACTCAGAGTATGCGGTTAACACTCGATTAAGGGTGTCGGCGCGTACTTAACGCATCGTTACTCAGGTGCGTCGGCGAAGGGGTGTCTGGCGCGCTAGACCGCAATTTGGGGAAGGACAGGACGTCCCATGGCCATTTCGCTTTCCGCGCCGCGCGCAACCGAACTGAAGCCTCGGATCGTCGTCTTCGGCATCGGCGGGGCCGGCGGCAACGCCGTCAACAACATGATCGAAGCCGGGCTCGAAGGCGTCGAGTTCGTGGTGGGCAACACCGACGCCCAGCAGCTCCAGTTCGCCAAGACCGAGCGCCGCATCCAGCTGGGCGTGCAGGTGACGCAAGGGCTGGGCGCCGGCGCCCACCCCGAGGTCGGCATGAGCGCGGCCGAGGAAAGCATTCCCGAGATCGGTGAGCACCTTGATGGCGCCCACATGGTCTTCATCACCGCCGGCATGGGCGGCGGCACCGGCACCGGCGCGGCCCCGATCATCGCCAAGTGCGCCCGCGAGCGCGGCATCCTCACCGTCGGCGTGGTCACCAAGCCGTTCCACTTCGAGGGCCGTCACCGGATGCGCCTGGCCGACGCCGGGATCAGCGAGCTGCAGCGCTACGTCGACACGCTGATCGTCATCCCGAACCAGAACCTGTTCCGCGTGGCCAACGAGCGGACCACGTTCGCCGAAGCGTTCGGCATGGCCGACCAGGTGCTGCACTCGGGCGTGCGCTCGATCACCGACCTGATGGTGCTGCCCGGCCTGATCAACCTCGACTTCGCCGACGTCCGCACGGTGATGACCGAGATGGGCAAGGCGATGATGGGCACCGGCGAAGCGACCGGTGAGGACCGCGCCCTGATGGCCGCCCAGAACGCCATCCAGAACCCGCTGCTGGACGAGGTTTCGCTGAAGGGCGCGAAGGCGGTGCTGGTCAACGTGACCGGCGGCCTGGACATGACCCTGCTGGAAGTCGACGAGGCGGCCAACGCCATCTCCGAACAGGTGGATCCGGAAGCCAACATTATCTTCGGCGCAGCCTTCGATCCGACGCTGGAAGGCATGATCCGCGTGTCGGTGGTCGCCACCGGCATGGACGGAGCCTCCATCGCGGCCATCGAGCCCAAGATCGAGCGGCGTTCGCTGCAAGCTGAGCCGCTGCGCGCCACCGTGACGCCGCGCGCCGCGGAACCGGCTACGGCCGAGGCTCTCGAGCCGGTGGCCGCCATGGCCGCCGAGCCGGAGCCGGTCCTGGAGGCCCGCGAGGAGGAGCAGCCCGATATCTTCAGCGCTCCCGCCGCCGCGCCTGTCGCGCCGGCGATTGTCCAGCCCGTGACCCGCATCGTGGATCCCGAGGCCGCCGAGCCGGAGGACGAACCGCTTTTCGCCGAACCGGCCTATGAGCCGCGCCGGCCGCGGGGTGGGTTCCTGAGCATCTTCGGCGGTCGTCCGCGCTACGACGCCCCGCAGGCGCCGGCCGCCGCGCCCCAGGCCTCGGCGCCCGCGCCGCGGACCGCGCCGGCGCCGTCGCGCGGCGGCGCCCAGCCGGTGGAAGCTCAGCAGCAGGTCGAGGACCTCGATCAGAACGAGGACCTGGAAATCCCGTCCTTCCTGCGGCGGCTCGCCAACTAGCGCACGGCGCTCGCAACAAAATTCCACGAAATCGTCACGCCGATGAACGGCGGGACTTGGTAGAACCTCCCGGGGGCAACTCCGGGAGGTTTCCCATGAGCGCCAACCGCATCATCTGGGTCTCGCCGCTGGCCGACGGCTGGGCCGTTCTCTGCGCCGGGATCGAGCCGCTGGTCTTCCGTTCGGGCGGTCGCGCCGAGGCCCAGGCCAAGCGCCTGGCGGCCTGCCTGGCCAAGCTGGGCCGGGCGGTGCAGGTGCGGATCCTGGACCGGGCGCGCAACCTGGTCGGGACCCAGCTGTACCCTGCGGTGTGATTCACCTTCGCGCGGCAAAACCGAGCAAAAACAGTGCTGGGTTGACCGCGTCCGTTAACCAATCCTGAAGCGAAACATTGCGAAACACGAAGTGCTTTGCTGCGTTGCATCAACCAGCTTAGCCAGCGCGTTAGGGGCAAAGGTCGGTCGTCGCACCGCGTTCGTTGCAGGAAGGTCCACCTTGGCCGCGTTCCAACACACCGTCAGGTCTCCGGCCCTGTTCGCCGGGATCGGCGTGCACACCGGCGCCTACACCCGCGTCTCGGTGCGGCCGGCGTCGTCGAACGCCGGCATCGTCTTCGTGCGGACCGATGTGAAGGACCGCGACAACGTCGTGCCGGTGAGCGGCGAGGCGGTGTGCAAGACACAGCTGGGCACGGTGATCGGCAACGACGCCGGCGTGACGGTCTCGACCATCGAGCATCTGATGGCCGCCTTCGCCATGCTGGGCGTGGACAACGCCGTGGTCGAGGTCGACGGCCCTGAGATGCCGATCATGGACGGGTCGGCGCTGCCCTTCGTGCGGATCCTGGACCGCGCCGGCCTGCGCCCGCAGGACGCCGCCCGCGGCTATATCGAGATCCTGGACACCGTCGAGGTGGTCGACGGCGACAAGCGCGCGACCCTGAAGCCGGCCGACGGTTTCGAGGTCGCCTTCGAGATCAGCTTCCCCAGCGCCGCCATCGGCCGCCAGGCGATCGACATGGCCATGGACGGCCAGGCCTTCCGCGACGAGCTTGCCGACTGCCGCACCTTCGGCTTCCTGCGCGAGGTCGAAGCCCTGCGCGCCATGGGCCTGGCCCGCGGCGGCTCGATGGAGAACTGCGTGGTGCTGGACGGCGACCGGGTGCTGAACCCCGAGGGCCTGCGCCGGCCGGACGAATTCGTCCGTCACAAGGCGCTGGACGCTATTGGCGATCTCTACGTCCTCGGCGGCCCGCTGCTGGGCCGCTTCGAAGGCGTACTCGCCGGCCACGGCCTGAACAACGCCGTGGTCCGCGCCCTGCTGGCCCGCCCGGACGCCTGGCGCGTCCGCACCCTGGTCGAGGACCTGCGCGAGGCCGTCTAGGTTGCGAGCAATTCGCAACTGAGGCCTAATGCCGGCAGGGAGACCTGCCCATGCCAGACGACGCCACGGCCCAGCTCGACGCGCTCTACAAGCCGCCGCACCCGCTTACGGTCGCGAAGTGCCTGGACCATGTGGACCCGCACGGCCGCCGCTTCATCTCGCTTTCACCGTTCGCCGCCCTGGCGAGCGTCGGTCCGAACGGCGGCGTGGACGTCTCGCCGCGCGGCGGAGGTCCGGGCTTCGTTCGGGTCTCCGAGGACGGGCGGCATCTGTTGCTACCCGACCGGCCCGGCAACAACCGCCTCGATTCTCTGCGCAACATCGCCGAGGGCGCGGGCGAGGTCGGTCTGATGTTCATGATCCCCGGTGTCGACGATATCTACCGGGTAAACGGCGCGGCGAAGCTGCTGGTCGACGACGCGCTCGCCGCGGAGTTCGAGGAGTTCGGCAAGGTTCCGAGGACGCTGCTGCGGATCGAGGTCCGCGAGGCCTATCTGCACTGCCCGAAGGCCCTGATGCGGGCGGATTTATGGGGCGACAGCCACCGGGTGGACCGCGCCAGCCTGCCGACCCTTTCCGAGATGGTCATGGACCAGCTCGGCATGGCCAAGCCCCAGGTGACCCAGGCCCAGGAGGTCGAAGGGCTGAAACAAACCCTCTGACGCGCCACCGCGCCGCCGTTTGCTCGCCACAAGTCGTAGTGTAGAAGCGACTCTCCGCGTGGGGGCGCGCGCGCTGGTCTTGAGGTGAAGGTGTCGTCGGTTCGAAATTCCACCCGTGCTGTGCTCGTGGTGACTGCTTGCGCTCTCGCCCTTTCCGCCTGCGCCGGCAACAAGAAGAGCAAGCCGCGCCTGGCCTATGAAGAGCGCCCGGTGGAACTGCTGTACGCCACTGGCGCCGATCGGCTGGACCGGCGGCAGTGGAACCAGGCGGTCAACTACTTCCAGGAAGTGGAGCGCCAGCACCCCTATTCGGAGTGGTCCCGCCGCGCGATCCTGATGCAGGCCTACGCGCACTACCAGGGCAACGACTACGCCGAGGCGGTGGGCGACGCCGACCGGTTCATCCAGCTCTATCCGGGCAATCCGACGGCGGCCTACGCCCACTACATCAAGGCCATCTGCTACTTCGAGCAGATCGTGGACGTGAACCGCGACCAGGCCGCCACCGGCCAGGCCCTCAGCGCGCTGCGCGACGTGGTGCAGCGCTACCCGCGCACCGAATACGCCGCCGACGCCCGGCTGAAGATCGACATGGTCAACGACCAGCTGGCCGGCAAGGAAATGACCATCGGCCGCTGGTACCTGCGCCAGGGCGACACCCTGGCCGCCACCAACCGTTTCAAGACCGTGGTCGACCGCTACCAGACCACCAGCCACACGCCCGAGGCTCTGTACCGGCTGGTCGAGAGCTACCTGACCCTGGGCCTGATGGAAGAGGCCAAGCGCAATGGCGCGGTGCTGGGCTACAACTATCCGGGCGACCCCTGGTACAGCGACGCCTACCGGCTGCTGACGTCCAAGGGGCTGAAGCCGGCGGTCGAGCCCAAGGCGGGCGGCGGCCGTGGCATCTTCCGGATGCCGTTCCGGCGCGACAAGGACAAGACGATCCAGCCGCCCGAGGCGACCGACCCGAACGCGGCCGTCCAGGCCAGCAAGGGCTCAGACCAGCGCAAGATCTTCTCCCTGCCCCTGGGCAAGAAGGACGAGAAGCTGCCGCCGGTCGAAGCCACGCCCGAGCCGAACTAGGGCCGCGACGTGGCCCCCGGACGGAACAAAAGCCGTCCAGGCCCTTCTTTCCCGGCTGATTCCATACGATCTTCCCAGCGATGCTGATCGGCTTGCAGATCCGCGACGTGGTGCTGATCGAGGCCCTGGACCTGTCCATCGGCCCGGGCCTCACCGCGCTCACCGGTGAGACCGGCGCGGGGAAATCCATCATCCTCGACGCCCTGGGTTTGGCCACGGGCGCGCGCGGCGACGCAGGTCTCGTGCGGCGCGGGGCGGCCCAGGCCGTGGCCACCGCCGCCTTCGCGCCTGCGCCCGACCACCCGGTCTGGGATCTGCTGGAAGAGAAGGGCCTGGCCTATGCCCGGGACGAGGACCTCGTCCTGCGCCGCACGCTCAGCGCCGACGGCCGCAGTCGGGCCTTCGTCAACGACCAGGCGACCGGCGTCGGCGTGCTCAAGGAACTGGGCGAAGCCCTGCTCGAGGTGCACGGCCAGCACGAGACCGTGGGTCTGCTGGACGCCCGCACGCACCGGCCGCTGCTGGACGCCTATGGCGCGCTGGACGGGCAGGCGCGCGCCGTCGCGGACGCCTGGGGCGCGTGGCGGACCGCCCGGGACCAGGTTTCCGCGCTGCGCGAAGACGTGGCGCGGTCCGCGGCCGAGACCGAGGAGCTTACCTTCCGGCTGTCGGAGCTCGACCGCCTGGACCCGCGGGAAGGCGAGGAGACCGAGCTGGCCGAGGCCCGCGCGGTGCTGGGCGCGGCCGAAAAGGCCCTGGCCGACATCGGCTCGGCCCGCGACACCTTCGACGGCCTGGGCGGCAAGGTGGCGGGCGCCATCCGAGCCCTGGAACGGGCGCGCGAGCGGGCGTTGACCGCGGGCGCGGCGGCGGAGGGGCCCGCCGTTTCCCGGCTGGCGGAGGCCGCCGAAGCGCTGGACAGGGTGCTGATGGAGGCTGCGGAGGCCGAGGCCGCCATCGATGCGGCCGCAGCGGCGTTCGATTTCGAACCCGATCGCCTGGAGAAGACCGAGGAGCGGCTGTTCGACCTACGTGGCCTGGCCCGTAAGCTGAACGTGCCGGTGGAAGAGCTCCCGGCGCTCCGGGTCAAGTTCGCCGAACGGCTGCGCGCGGTGGAATCCTCCGAGGAGAGCCTGAAGGCGGCCGAGGCGGCACAGGCGGCAGCGCGCACTGACTATCTAGCCGCGGCCGGGACCCTCACCCAGGCCCGCCGCGCGGCGGGCGACCGGCTGGCCGAGGCGGTGATGGCGGAGCTAGCACCGCTGAAGCTGGAAAAGGCCCGTTTCCGCGTGGCGGTCGAGCCGCTGGCCGAGGATCGCGCCGGTCCGGCCGGGCTGGACCGCGTGGCGTTCGAGATCTCCACCAACCCGGGCGCGCCCTTCGGCGACCTTGGCGCAATCGCTTCGGGCGGCGAACTGGCGCGTTTCGCCCTGGCGCTGAAAGCGGCGCTGGCGGGCCGGGCGGCAGGCGCCCAGCCGCTGATGATCTTCGACGAGGTGGACCAGGGGGTGGGCGGCGCCGTCGCCGACGCGGTGGGCCTGCGCCTGAAGCGCCTCGCCTCGGCGGCGCAGGTCCTGGTCGTCACGCACAGCCCCCAGGTGGCCGCCCGCGCCGAGGCGCACTGGCGGATCGCGAAAGCCGGGGACGCGGAGCGTATCCGCACCGCCGTCGAGGTGCTGTCCCCCGCCGACCGCGAGGAAGAGATCGCCCGCATGCTCGCGGGCGCCCAGATCACCGACGCGGCCCGGGCGGCGGCCCGCGCGCTGATGGACGCCTGATCCGATCACCACGACGGCCGGGCGCGGGGCGGCCCCTTCCGCCCGCGCGGCCCGACGGGTTACAGCTTGCCGATGGATTCCCCGATCCCCGTCGACGCCCTGACCGAAGCCGAAGCCGTCGAGGAGCTGACCCGGCTCGCAGACCAGATTTCGTCGCACGACATCCGCTATCACCAGCAGGACGATCCGACGATTTCGGACGCTGACTACGATGCGCTGAAGCAGCGCAACCTGGCGATCGAGGCCCGCTTCCCGCATCTGGTGCGCGAGAATTCGCCGTCGCTGAAGGTTGGCGCGGCGCGGTCGGAGAAGTTCAAGGCGATCGAGCACGGCGTGCCGATGCTCAGCCTCGACAACGCCTTCGCCGACGACGAGGCGGTGGACTTCGACGCCCGCATCCGCCGGTTCCTGCGCCTCCCGGCCGATGAGGTGGTCGGCTACACGGCCGAGCCCAAGATCGACGGCCTCTCGTGCTCCATCCTCTATCGGAAGGGCGAGCTGGTTCGGGCGGCCACCCGGGGCGATGGGCGGGTGGGCGAGGACGTCACCGCCAACGTCCGCACCATCGCCGAGATCCCCCACCGGCTGTCCGGCGCCGGCTGGCCCGATGAGATCGAGGTGCGTGGCGAGGTCTATCTGGGCCACCAGGAGTTCGCCGACCTCAACGCCGCCGCGGCCGCTGCCGGGCAAAAGACCTATGCCAACCCGCGCAACGCTGCGGCGGGCTCGCTGCGCCAGATCGACGCCACGGTCACCGCCGCCCGCCCGTTGCGCTTCTTTGCCTACGCCTGGGGCGCGCACACCGAACCCTTCGCGCAGACCCAGTGGGAGGCGCTGCAGAAGCTGAACGCGTGGGGCTTCCAGACCACGCCCGAGAGCTGCCGGGTCGAGAACGCCGGGGGCCTGCTGGAGGCCTATGCGGCGATGGAGAAGGTGCGGCCGCGGCTGGGCTACGACATCGACGGCGTCGTCTACAAGGTCGACCGGCTGGACTGGCAGCAGCGGCTAGGCTTCATCACCCGGACCCCGCGCTGGGCGATCGCACGCAAGTTTCCGGCCCAGCAGGCCCGCACGGTCCTGGAGGCCATCGACATCCAGGTGGGCCGCACCGGGGCGATCACGCCGGTCGCCCGCCTTCATCCCGTGACAGTCGGCGGGGTCGTGGTGGTGAACGCGACCCTGCACAACGCCGATGAGATCGAGCGCAAGGACGTGCGCGTCGGCGACACCGTGATCCTGCAGCGGGCCGGCGACGTGATCCCGCAGATCGTGTCGGTGGTGCTGGATGAGCGGCCGCCGGACGCTGAGCCCTTCGCCTTCCCCACCCGGTGCCCGTGCCCGCTGCGTACCGAGATCGTGCGCGAGACCACGGCGTCGGGCGCCGAGACGGTGGTGCGCCGCTGTTCGGGCGAGTTCGCATGCCCGTTCCAGAAGCTGGCTCACCTCCGCCACTTCGTGTCGCGGCGCGCCTTCGACATCGAGGGCCTGGGCGAGAAGCAGCTGACCCTGTTCTCGGAGCGGGGCTGGCTAGACTCTCCTGCCGACATCTTCCGCCTGCATGAGAAGCGGGCCGAACTGCTGGAGACCGAGCGGTTCGGCGAGACCAGCGTGGGCAATCTGCTGGAGAGCATCGAGAGCCGCCGCCGCATCGCCCTCGACCGCTTCATCTACGGCCTGGGCATCCGGCACGTGGGCGAAACCACGTCCCTGGCCCTGGCCCGACATTTCGAGACGGTGGAACGGTTCGTCGAGACCGCGAAGGCGGCGGCCAATCAGATGGCCGGGCCGATGTACGCCGAACTCTCGGACCTGGACGGCCTGGGCCCGACGGCCGTGTCGGCCGTGCTGGACTTCGCGCGAGCCGGCCAGGCGCTGCTGATCCCGCCGGAGATTTCGCTGGACGCCCATCTGCGGGTGGCGATCCCCAAGCTGAACTCGAAGGCCCGGGCGGCGCTCGCCGCGCGCTTCGGCGATTGGGCCAGCTTCGAGGCCGCCGCGCGCCAGGCGGCCGCGGAGACGCCGGGCGACGCCTTCCTCGAAGTGGCTTCGGTGGATGCCGTAGGCGTGGTGGCGGCGCGGATGGTCGCCGAGTTCTTCGGCGAGGACCATAACCGCGCCATGGTCGACAGCCTGCTGGCCCAGCTCACTGTCATCCCGGCCGAGCGGCCGAAGACCGACACGGCGGTGGCCGGCAAGACCATCGTCTTCACCGGCGCCCTGGAGAAGATGACCCGGGACGAGGCCAAGGCCCAGGCCGAGGGCCTGGGGGCGAAGGTCTCAGGTTCGGTGTCGAAGAAGACGGACATCGTGGTCGCCGGACCGGGTGCGGGCTCCAAGCTGAAGCAGGCCACCGAGCTGGGAATCCAGGTGATGACCGAGGACGAGTGGTTGGCGATGGTCGCGGGCTGATGCCGGGCCGGGCGATCCAGCGAAACCCTTGAGAGGAGTTGCGTATGATCCTGTTGGCGTTCTGGCTCGCCGCGTCATCCGCTGCGCTGAACGATCCGCTGGCGCCGGCCTTCGAGGGCAAGGTCCAGTGCTACCAGCCCGACGCCGCGCGGAAGACCTGTGCATCGATCGGCGCTTATGAGAAGGACGCCGACGGGACGATCCAGAACACGGCCACCGTGCTGCTGCGTCCAGAACCGCGGATCGTGATGCGTAGCCGTGCGCCAGTGGTCGTGAAGAACGGCGCAATCTGCGGGGTTATCACCGAGCGGGATTTGCAAGCGGCGGCGTTCTCTATCGACGGCGAGCCTGCCGACGCGGCCAACGCCGAAGCGCTGAGACGGGCGGTCCGGCCGGGCTATGCGCCGCTGCTGAACCGAGAGGTCTGCACGGCCTATGTTCCCAAGGATCAGGAGATGACCGGTCAGGTGAGCATCGACGGCAAGCGCCAGCCGGCTTTGGATCAGCGCGTTCGCTGGGTGTCGCCGGCCGAGGGCTTCAGGGTCGCGCCTTAGCCCGCGGCCTTCTGGGTCTTGAGCTCGGGGCAGGCGTCCGGCTCGGCGGTCCAGATCAGGCTGGCCACCTTCCACTGTCCGTCCACCTTGGCGAGCTCGAACACGTCGATGCCGCAGTGGGTGGACTTGCCCTCGAGCTTGAACTCGTAGGGCGCCGTGACGGTCGCCATCATGCCGCCGCGAATGGAGACCCGCGGCGCCCACATGGCCTCGTGCAGACCAGGTCTTAGGTTCTTCACGAACTCCTCGACGGTCATCCGCGAGACCTTCGCGCCCCCGCCGGGCGCCGGCCGGATGGCCGTGAAGACGCTGGCGGGCAGGGTGATGGCGGTCACGGCGGCGCCGTCGTTGGCGGCCATGGCGTCGAAGAATCGCTGGGCCGTGTTGATGGCGGCGTTCTCGTCGGGTGTGGATGCGGCCATGGCGGGGCCGGCGAGCGCCAGCAGGGCAAGGGCGGTCGGAATCAGCGGCGTCATGGTGTCTCCTCCGCGCGGGAGGAGACACGGGTTCCAAGCTTCACGCTAGCCCACTGGATAGGCGCGCACGGCCTTCATCTTCCAGCCGTCGGCTTCGCGAACGGCCAGCGAGATGTTGTTGAAGCGGCGCACTTCCTTCCAGGTCCCGTCCGGCTGGCGCTCCTCCACCCGCACCCAGAGGTCGGTGAGGACGAGGTCCGGCGCCACCACATCCTGCCCGCGGAATTCGCTGATGTGCCGCATTGTGCCGGCGCGCTGGGCGAAGGCGCGGGTGAAGTAGGCGCGGATGTCCTCGCGGCCCAGCTGAACCGTTCCGCCTCCGCCGACCAACAGGCTCGCATCGGCGGCGTAGTAGCTGGCCATGCGGTCGGCGTCGCGCGCGTCCCAAGCGGCGTCCGCCGCCTCGCCGAGGGCGCGCAGGGCCCGCACGTCGGCGGGGGAGGGCGGCGCGGCCAATGCGGCGCCGGCGGCGGCCCAGGCGAGGGCCGCAACGAGCAGGGTCTTCATCAAAAGTCTCCGAGCGCCGGCATCCGCGCCGGCGACGGGCTGATGGGGCGGAGCTCGGCAAGGTCGCAACGCGGGTTTCGTGGAATCGCGAACGGTTTCGCCAATGGCAGTGGCGATCAGGGGATGAGGCCGGCCTTCCGCGCGGCCTGGCCATAGGTCCGGCTTACCGGCGCGCGCAGTCCGCCGCGGAGCACCAGGACGTGGCGGTCGCCGTCCCGCTCCACCCGCTCCACGGCGTTGCTGGCGACCCACCACGAACGGTGGACCTGGACCCCCGCGTCGCCCATCTCGCGGACCGCATCGGAGAAGCGGTGATGGATCAGGCTGTCGCCGCGGTCGGTATGGACCCGCAGGTAATGGTCCTCCGCCGCAAGCGCGACGACCCCTGTCCCCAGTTCGGTCGGGAGAGCCCTGGTGAAGCTCGCGGCTTCGACGGCGGGCGCGCGCGGACGCCGCTGCTGGATCATGGTCAGCGGCAGGAACAGCCCCACGGCGATAACGGCCACGCTGCCGTAGGTCTCGGCCAAGGAGCGGGGCGTGAGCACGCCGCCGACCCGCAGTAGCCCCTCTACATAGGCGACTTCAAAGGTCGTGGGGACGGCCCCGAGCAGGGCGGCGCTGCCCGCCTGGGCCCACAACGGCCATCCAAGGAAGCTCGGCGCCCGGCGCAGGGCCGCGAAGAAGGCGGCGGTCTGCGCCCACATCAGGAGTGTCAGGCCGATCCAATAGGCATACCGTTCGGCGACCGACAAATCGCCGTAGGTTCCGAAGGGACCGAGCAGGCCTAGCGCCGCCCCGGCCAGGGCCGCGACCAGCCCGCCCTGCGCCCAGGCTCTCACGCCGGCGAGACCGCCGTGACGATCCAGGTGGCCGATCCCAGCTTCACCCCGTCGGGGCCGTCGTACGGCGCCAGCGCGGCGCGAACGGCGGCGATCACCGCATCCCGCTTCGCCGGGTTCTCGCGCAGCAGCGCGCCCAGCGGCCCGACCCGCAGGGCGAGGGCAAGCGTGGTCTCCAGGTCGCCCGGGCCGATGGCCTCGTCGTGCGCGGTGATGGCGACGTTCTCGAAGCCGGCGGCCGCCAGGATGGCCCGCACGCGATCGGGGTCCGCGAAGGCGAAGGGGCCCGGCGCGCCGGGCTCCGGCGGCGCCGGCGGGGCGTCCACATGGGCCAGGGCCGCCTGCATCGGCAGGCTCATGATCGGGTTCTCGGCCGGCGTGCGCCAGCAGACGAAGGCGATCTTGCCGCCGGGTTTCAAGGCCTGGCGGATGTTGGCGAAGGCGGCGGCGGGGTCGGCGAAGAACATCACGCCGAAGCGCGAGAAGACCGCATCGAATGCGCCTGGCGGGAACGGGTGCGTCTGGGCGTCGGCTTCCAGGAACGTCACCTCGGCCCGGCCTTCCGACCGGCTTCTGGCGATCTCCAGCAATGGGCGCGAGATGTCGACGCCCACGGCCTCCGCCCCCGTCTGGGCCAGGGACAGCGTGGTCTCGCCGGCGCCGCAGCCGATGTCGAGGACCCGCCGGCCGGGGCCCAGATCGAGCTCGGACATCGCGCGCCGGCCGAGCGGCGCCAGTTGCCGATCCAGCGGAGCCTGCAGCTCGGCCCAGGTGGGGCCGGCGGACTCGTTCCAATAGGCGACCTGCTGGGCGTTGGCCTCGCTCATCAGATCGGCGCCGTCACATCGGCGAGCCAGCTTCGCACTTCGGGCTCGAGCTGCGGCCCGATCACCTCGCGCACGCGGGCGTGATAGGCGTCGAGCTGGTCGCGCTCGTCCGCCGTCAACAGATCGCGGTCGATCAGGCGCCGGTCGATGGGGGCCAGGGTCAGGGTCTCGAAGCCCAGCATCGGCCGCTCGCCGCCGGGGATCGGCTCGGCTGGCGTCACGACCTGGAGGTTCTCGATCCGGATGCCGTAGCCGCCTTCCTTGTAGTAGCCCGGCTCGTTCGAGAGGATCATGCCGGGCTTCAGGGCGACGGTGTTGGGCGCCTTGGAGATCCGCTGCGGGCCTTCATGGACGCCCAGGTAGCTGCCGACGCCGTGGCCGGTCCCGTGGTCGTAGTCCAGGCCGTGCATCCAGAGGGCATGGCGGGCCAGGACGTCGAGGGCCGAGCCGGTGGTGCCGGCAGGGAAGCGGATCGCGGCCAGGGCCAGGTGACCCTTGAGCACCAGGGTGAAGCGCTGCCGCATCTCGGCGCTGGGCTCGCCGATGGCGACCGTGCGGGTCACGTCGGTGGTCCCGTCCAGGTATTGGGCGCCCGAGTCAACCAGGAACAGCGAGCCGGGCTCGGCGCGCTTGTTGAGCCGCTGGGTGGGCCGGTAGTGGACGATGGCGCCGTTGGCGGCAGCCCCGGCGATGGTGTCGAACGAAAGGTCCTTGAGCTGGCCCGTGGCCTCGCGGAAGGCCTCCAGCTTGCTGACCGCCTCGACCTCGTCCGGCGGGTTGACCTGCCCCTCGGTGGCCAGCCAGTGCAGGAAGCGGGTGAGCGCCGCGCCGTCGCGGGCGTGGGCGTTGCGCGAGCCCTGGATCTCCACCGCGTTCTTCTGGGCGCGGGGCAGGGCGCACGGATCCTCGGCCCGGATCACGGTGGCGCCGGACTGGTCCAGGGCGTCGAAGTACCACGCCGAGGACTGGGCGGGATCGACCACCACGCTCTTGCCCTTCAGCTCGGCGAGGGCGGCCGGCAGGTCGTCCGGCGTCTCGAGCCGCACCTGATTTCCCAGCCAGGCCGGAAGGTCCTGGGTGACCTTGGCCGGGTCGAGGAACAGCCGGGCGGTGCCATCCTTGTTGAGGATCGCTTGGCCCAGGGGCAGGGGCGAGCGGATGACGTCGCCGCCGCGGACGTTGAACAGCCAGGCGATGGAACTGGGGGCGGTCAGGACCGCGGCGTCCCCGCCCTTGGCCTGTACAGCCTTGCCGACCCGGGCGCGCTTGGCGCTGGAGTCCTCGCCGGAGAATTCGGCCGGGTGCGGCAGCACCGGGGCGATCGGCTGCGGCGGACGCGCCTGGCCCCAGGCCTGGTCCAGCGGGTTGTCGTTGACGGCGACCAATTCGGCCCCCGTCTTGGCGGCGGCGGCCTTCAGGTGGCCGAGCGCGTCGGGGCTGTGCAGGCGAGGATCGTAGCCGATCTTCTGGCCCCGTCCCGTCGCGGCCTCAATGTAGGCTGGCACGCCGCCTTCCACGAGGTCGCGGATCTCGAACAGGCCGGCGTCCACCTGGTCGCGGACCTGAAGGGTATAGCGGCCGTCCACGAACACGGCGGCCTTGTCCCTAAGGATCACCGCGGCGCCGGCCGAGCCGGTGAAGCCGGTGGCCCAAGCGAGACGATCGTTGGCAGCGGGCAGGTATTCGTTCTGATGCTCGTCCTCATGCGGCACGAGGAAGCCGTCGAGCCCCTGAGCGGCCATGGCTTGGCGGATCAGCGGCACGTGCCGGGGGCCGAAGGACGGATCGGTGCTTTCGTCGAAGGTCTGGCGCATGACCGGCATGTAAGCGGTTCGGCCGCCGCGGGCAAAGGGACGAGTGTCGCCCTTATTTAATCCGGGTAAAATTGACGACGGGGGGGCGTTCGACTATGCCATCGGCATGGATAAGCAGAGCCGCCGCGAGGCCATTCGCGACTACAAGGAGAGGAAGACCCGGGCCGGTGTCTATGCCGTGCGCTGCGTCGCCACCGGCGACGTCTGGATCGCGGGGGCGGCGAACGTGGAGGGCCAGAAGGCCCGACATTGGTTCGGCCTGCGCATGGGCAGCCACACGAACAAGGCGATCCAGGCCGCCTGGGCCGTCCACGGCGAGGCGGCCATGGCCTTCGAGATCGTTGAAAACATTGAGGCCGAGGAACTCACGCCCCTCGGCCTCGCAGACCTGATCAAGGCGCGCGAACGCCACTGGTTGGCGGCGCTCGGCGCGAAGAAGGCCGTGGGTTAGTTCACCGGCTCGATCGTGGTCGCCTCCTGCGCGGCCTTCGAGGCGTCGTCGATAGCCTGGTCGGTCCGGGCGGCGGCGGCGCTGGCGGCGCTTTCGGTCGCCGAGGCGGCGTTCTCGGCCGCCTGCTGGGCGGATTGGGCGGCGGTCGTGGCGGCCTGTTGGGCGCTCTGGGTCGCGGCGGCCAGGCTGGCCTCGGCGGCCCCCTGATCGCGGGCGGCCTCGAGCTGGTCCGGCGTGGCGCCCGGGTTGTTCATGAAGAAGAAGACGGCCACCAGGGCGACGATGGCCACCAGGGCCGCCACCCACCAGCCGGCGCCGCCGCTGCGTTCGCGGATCACCACACGCTCGGGCTCGGGGGTCACCGTGGTGCGTTCGTATTGTTCGGACATGTTCGCGTCCTTCCTCTCAAGGCCCTGCTTGGACCGGCGGAAGAACGCCACGGCAGAGGTCGGGTTCCGGCGGTCAGGCCCGTCGCAGCACCAGTGTGGCCCAGGCGTCGCGGTGCAGGCGGCGCATGAGGCGGAAGCCCTTCGACATGTAGGCGGCCAGGACCCGCCGCTCCTGGGTGCGCAGCAGCCCGGACAGGATGGCGACGCCGCCGGGCTTCAGGGCCAGCTTTATATCCTGGGACAGCGCTACCAGCGGCGGGGCCAGGATATTGGCGAACACCAAGTCGTAGGGGCCGTCGTTTCGAACCAGCGGGTCGTTCAGCCCGGAAGCGTGGACGAAGCGGGCGTTGGCCCCGTTCAGTGCGGCGTTCTCGTTGGCGATCCGGACGGAGGGCCCGTCGATGTCGGTGCCGACGGCGATGGGCGACCCCGTCCGGGCGGCGGCGATGGCCAGGACGCCGGTGCCACAGCCCACGTCGAGGACCCGCTCGAAACGGCGCGCCTTCAGCAGGTCGTGGAAGGCCTGTAGGCAGCCGACGGTCGTGCCGTGGTGGCCGGTGCCGAACGCGGCGCCTGCCTCAATGCGGAGGTTGACGGTGCTGGCCGGCGCCAGGCCCTTGTCGTGGGCGCCGTAGACGAAGAAGCGGCCCGCGCGCACAGGAGGCAGCCCCGACAGCGCCATGGCAAGCCAGTCGGCGTCGGCCAGCTTTTCGGTCACCACGCGCAGGGTCGGATAGCCGGCCAGAACCTCGCCGATGGCGGCCTGTTCCTCGGGCGCATTCGGGAAGGCGTCTATCCGCCAGATGTCCTTGTCCTCGTCCTCCTCCAGGATCGAGAAGGTCAGGGCCTCCGTCGCGGGCTCGGCCTCGAGGGCGGCGGCGGCGGCCTCTGCGTCGGCGCGGGGCCCACGGGCGATGATCTGGACAGCCTCTGCGGTCATGGGGCGGAGCCTCTAGCGGCAAGGCGGGCGAAAGGCGAGGGGGATCAGGCTCCCGGTGACAATTGCGGGGTTCCGGCGCGGGGGCCGGGGCGCCTATGATGTGGGCGATGCTGTCACGCCCCCAATCCGAACAGGTGCGCGCCTGAAGCGCCTGCTGATCGCCAACCGGGGCGAGATCGCCATCCGGATCGCCCGCGCCGCCGCCGATCTCGGCATCGAGACGGTCGCCGTCCATTCGCAGGACGACGCCACGTCCCTGCATGTGCGCCTGGCGGACCGGGCCGTCCCGCTGGAAGGGATCGGCCCCCGGGCGTACCTCGACGTTGCCGGGATGGTCGCCGCCGCGGTCGGCGCCGGCTGCGATGCGGTGCATCCGGGATACGGTTTCCTCTCCGAGAACGCCGCCTTCGCCCGCGCCTGCGAGGCCGCCGGGTTGGTCTTCGTGGGGGCTGGTCCCGATGCGCTCGACCTGTTCGGCGACAAAGCCCGGGCGCGCGCCTTCGCGGCCGAGCACGGCGTGCCGCTGGCGGCCGGCACGGGGGCCTCCGCCAGCCTGGACGAGGTGCGCGCGCTGCAGGCCACTGTCGGCGCGATCATGATCAAGGCCATCGCCGGTGGCGGCGGACGCGGTATGCGGACCGTGGCCGCGGGCGAGGATCCGGCCGCGGCCTACGAGACCTGCGCCCGCGAAGCCGAGGGCGCGTTCGGGGACGGGCGCCTCTATGCCGAAGCGGTGATCCCACGGGCGCGGCACGTAGAGGTGCAGGTGGCCGGCGACGGCGCCCGGGCCGTGGCGATCCACGACCGCGAGTGCTCCATCCAGCGCCGCCGCCAGAAGCTGGTCGAGGTGGCGCCGGCTATCGGGCTGGCCGATGACGTCCGGGCGATGCTGCAGGAGGCCTCGGTCCGCATGGCGACGGCCGCCGGGCTGCGCGGGCTGGCCACCTTCGAATACCTCCTGGATGCGGGCGACGGGCGGACGGCCGCCTTCATCGAAACCAATCCGCGGCTGCAGGTCGAGCACACGGTCACCGAGGCGGTGACGGGCCTCGATCTCGTCCAGCTTCAGCTTCGCCTGGCGGACGGCGCCAGTCTGGGGGACTGCGGCCTCGATCAAGGGCCGCCGCCGGTGACGGGCGCGGCGATCCAGTTGCGCGTGAACCTGGAGTGGTTGAGCGCCGACGGGCAGGTGACCAGCGGCGCAGGGGACGTCCTGGCGCGCTACGAGCCGCCCAGCGGCCCTGGGGTCCGGGTCGACGGCTATGGCTACGGCGGCTACCGCACCAATCCGACGTTCGACTCCCTGATCGCCAAGGTGATTGTCCAGGCGCCGACCCTGGCCGCTGCCGCCGCCCGCGCCGGTCGCGCGGCCGCCGAATTCCGGATCGAGGGCGCGCCCTCGACCTTGCCGCTGCTGCGCGCGGTGCTCGAGCGCCCTGAGTTCCTGGAGGGCCGCGCCGACACGGGTTTCCTGGAAGCCAACCTTCCCGAACTGCTGGCGCGCGCCGAGGCGCTGTCGCCCGAGCCCCTGGCTGAAGCAACCGAAACCGCGGGTCGCACGCAGGCAGCGACCCCGCCCGGCACGCACCCCGCCGCCGCGCCGCTGCGCGGGACCGTGGTCAGCCTGGAGATCGCGGTTGGCGAGGCCATTGCCGCCGGCCAGCCCGTGGCCGTGCTGGAAGCCATGAAGATGCAGCATGTGGTCACCGCGCCGGTGGCCGGCCTGATCCACGCCCTGGCCGCTGCGGTCGGGGAGACGCTGGACGAAGGCGCGCCGCTCGCCTTCATACAACCCGGCGAGGACGCCCTGCACGCCCTGGCTGACGAACAGATCGACCTGGACCTGGTCCGGCCGGACCTGGCCGAGGTGATCGCGCGCAACGCCCTGACGCTCGACGAGAACCGGCCCGACGCAGTGGCCCGGCGTCGACGCACCGGCCAGCGCACGGCGCGGGAGAACCTGGACGACCTGTTCGATCCCGGCACCTTCAAGGAGTTCGGCGCCCTGGCCATCGCGGCCCAGAAGCGGCGGCGTTCCATCGAGGACCTTCAGGCCAACACGCCGGCCGACGGCATCGTCACCGGCGTGGGCGAGGTGGGCGGCGCGCGCTGCGTGGCCCTGGCCTATGACTTCACCGTCCTGGCGGGCACGCAAGGCCACTTCAGCCACAAGAAGACCGACCGCATCCTGGAATTCGCCGAGCACTGGAAGCTGCCGGTGGTCTGGTACACCGAGGGCGGCGGCGGCCGGCCGGGCGATGTGGACGTGGGCGGACTGTCGGCATCATCGCTGGACACCACCAGCTTTACCACCTTCGCGCGGCTGTCGGGCAATGCGCCGCGGATCGCGATCAACTCCGGCCGCTGCTTTGCGGGCAATGCGGTGTTCTTCGGCTGCGCCGACATCACCATCGCCACTGAATACTCGAACATCGGGCTGGGCGGCCCGGCGATGATCGAGGGGGGTGGTCTGGGCGTGTTCACGCCGGACGAGATCGGCCCCTCGGCCGTGCAGTACGCCAATGGCGCGCTGGACCTGCTTGTGGCGGACGAGGCGGCGGCGACCGCAGCGGCCCGCCAACTGCTGGGAATCTTCCAGGGCGACGTCGCGGAATGGGCCTGCGCCGATCAGCGCATGCTTCGTCACCTGATCCCTGAGAACCGCGTCCGGGCCTATGACGTGCGCCGCATCATCGAGACCCTTGCCGACACAGGATCGTGGATCGAGCTGCGCGGCGGTTATGGCCGGGGGATGATCACCGGCTTCCTGCGGATCGAGGGCCGGCCGCTGGGCCTGATCGCCAACGATCCGCGCCACCTGGGCGGAGCGATCGATTCCGAAGGCGCGGAGAAGGGCGGCCGGTTCCTGCAGCTCTGCGACGCCTTCGGCGTGCCGGTGCTATCCCTGTGCGACACGCCGGGGTTCATGGTCGGCCCCGACAGCGAGGCGACCGGCGCCATCCGCCGGGGCTCGCGCCTGTTCGTGGTGGCGGCGGGGATGAGCGTGCCGCTGTTCGCCGTTGTGCTGCGCAAGGGCTATGGCCTGGGCGCCCAGGCGATGACCGGCGGCGACTTCTCGGCCTCGGCCTTCACCATCGCCTGGCCGACCGCCGAGTTCGGGCCCATGGGCCTGGAGGGCGCCGTGCGCCTGGGCTACCGCAAGGAGCTGGACGCCGAGCCCGATCCGGCCGCGCGCGAGGCGCTCTTCCAGAAGCTTGTCGGACGCATGTACCAGACCGGCAAGGCGATCTCCGTGGCGCAGGTGAACGAGATCGACGCCGTGATCGACCCGGCGGAGACCCGGGACTGGATCGTGCGCGGCGTGAAGTCCTGCCCGCCCCGGTCCCCGGGCGCCAAGACGCGCTCGTTCATCGACGTCTGGTGATCCGGTCTGCGTGAGACCGTCCGCCGCGGGCTATTCTGCCCAAGAAGTCGGCGCCGCCTGATCAGCCGCTAGGCGTCGCTGGCCGCCGTGGCGGGCGCGGCGGGGATCGATGGCGACGCTGGCGGCGGCCGCTGCCTAGTCGGCGGGCATGCGCGTCCTTGTCGTCGATCCCGACCCAGCCCGCGCCGCCCTCGTGGCGGAAGGCCTCGCCGGCGTCGAGCCGCTGGAGGTTCGGCATGCCTCGATCTTCAACGAGGTCGAGGCGGCGGTGTTCGGGCCGGACGTGATCGTCGTGGCGTCCGACAGCCCCGACCGCGACACCATCGAGAGCCTGCGCGAGGCGACGGCGGCCAACCCGCGGCCGGTCGTCATGTTCGTCGACCGATCCGAGCGGGGGCTGGCCGAGCAGGCGGTACTGGCGGGGGTGTCCGCCTATGTGGTCGACGGCCTCTCGGCGGCCCGGGTGCGTTCGGTGCTGGAGGTGGCCATGAGCCGCTTCCAGCTGATGAACGGCCTGCGTCAGGACCTTGAGAAGGCCAAGGCTGACCTTGCTTCGCGCAAGACGGTGGAGCGCGCCAAGGCCCTTCTGATGAAGGAGCGTGGGCTGGAGGAAGAGGCCGCCTATCGCGTGCTGCGCAAGCTTTCCATGGACACCGGCCGTCCCATCGGCGCGGTCGCGGCGGACCTCGTGGCCTTCGCCGGGGTGCTGAAGGGGAACGGGTCATGAGCGGCGAACGGCCTCTGCGCCTCGGCTTCATCGCGCTGAACGACGCCGCCGTGCTGATCGCGGCGAAGGAGAAGGGCTTCTTCGCGGCCGAAGGCCTGGACGTCGAGCTGAGCCGCCAGGTCTCGTGGGCGACGGTGCGCGACAAGATGAGCGTCGGCGCGCTGGACGGCGCCCACATGCTCGCGCCCACCGCCCTGGCGATCAGCCTGGGCGCGGCCGGCGCAGAGGCGACGCCGCTGGCGGCCCCGCTGGCCCTGAACATCAACGGCCCGGCGATCACCGTGGCCTCGCGGCTGATGGCCGTCATCGGCGAGGGCCAGACGGCCGACGGCCTCGCACGTCTTGTGGCGCGGCGGCGGGAGGAGGGGGCGAGCCCCATCACCCTGGCGGTCGTCTTCCCGTTCTCGGTCCACAACTACCTGCTGCGGGACTGGCTGGCCCGGGCAGGCATCGACCCCGACCGCGACGTCCGGCTCACCATCGCGCCGCCGTCGCGGATGACCGAGTTGCTGGTGGGTGGCGTGGTCGAGGGCTTCTGCGTCACCGAGCCTTGGGACACGGCCGCCGTGGCAGCCGGCGCCGGGCAGGTGGTGGTGCGCGGCTCGCAGTTCTGGCCGCGCACGCCGGACAAGGTGTTCACGGTCACGGAGGCCTGGGCGAACGCCCGCCCCGACGAGCTGCAGGCCCTGGCGCGCGCCATGCTGCGCGCCGGCGCCTGGGCCGACGACCCGGCCAACCGCGCGGCGTTGGCCATGATGCTGGCCCAGCCGGACTACGTGGGCGCCGAGGCCCAGGTGATCGAAGCGTCGTTGGCAGACATGATCTTCCACGCGGGCGGCGCCAGCGCGCCGCAGCCCATTCATGCGGCCTGGCTGCTGAGCCAGATGGCAAGGTGGTCCCACATCGATCCCACCATCGACATCGAAGCCGTCGCGCGCCGCGTCTATCGCCCCGACCTCTACGCGATCGCCGCGGCGGCGCTAGGCATGCCGGAAGCGCCGCCGCTGGAGGTGCTAGAGGGTTTCGGAAGCGAGAGGCCATTCCGGCTGGCGACGGCCCAGGCGTATGCCGACGAGGCTCGGAGTCGGCGTGTTTCCGCGGGCTGATACCGTCGCCTAGCCCAATTCGGAGGCGCCGGTCGCAATTCCGGCGCCTGAATTTTGCACTGCAGCGAGATCGGCGGGGCCCGCAGGCTTATCCCCCGTGACCATGGCCTACGACTGCGGTCTCTTAGGTTCACGGCCCAGGACAACGGCGTTCGCGGCTTCCGGATCGGCTCGAGGTTGAGCCTTCCCTTTCCCGGCGACGCCGCCTGTCCACTCCAGCATGGGGCCGAATTCCCAATGGTCAGCCGCTCGTTCCTGAAGTCGGGTCACACGCCGACTCTGCTCTCCGCCTTCCTGTACTTCGACCTGAGCTTCATGACCTGGGTGGTCCTGGGCCCGCTGGGCGTGGCGATCGCCAAGGACTTCGGGCTGACGCCGGCGCAGAAGGGCCTGATGGTGGCCGTGCCGGTGCTGTCGGGCGCGCTGCTCCGCCTGGTGGCGGGCGTCATGGTCGACCACATCGGCCCCAAGAAGACCGGCCTCATCGGCCAGCTCGTCGTGCTGGCGGGGCTGGCGGTGGCCTGGTTCCTGGGCGTGCACAGCTACCATCAGGTCCTGGCCCTGGGCGTGGTCCTGGGGGTGGCTGGCGCCTCGTTCGCCGTGGCCCTGCCGCTGGCCTCGCGCTGGTATCCGCCGGAGCACCAGGGTCTTGCGCTCGGCATCGCCGGGGCCGGGAACTCAGGCACCGCCCTGGCTGCGCTGTTCGCGCCCGGCCTCGCCCAGGTTTTCGGCTGGCAGAACGTGATCGGCCTGGCCGCCCTGCCGCTGCTTGTGGCCTTCGTGGTGTACCTTGTCTTCGCCAAGGATGCGCCGAACCGGCCGCCGCCCAAGACCCTGGCCGAGTACATGAGCGTGCTGGGGACGGGCGACGCTTGGTGGCTGATGGCGCTGTACGGCGTCACCTTCGGCGGCTTCGTCGGTCTCTCGTCGTCGCTGACCATCTACTTCAACGCCGAGTACGGCCTGCCGGCGGTCACCGCGGGCTTCTTCACCGCGGCCTGCGTGTTCGCCGGCTCGTTCGTCCGGCCCGTGGGCGGCGCGCTCGCCGACCGGTTCGGCGGCGTTCGGACGCTGACCGTGGTCTATGTCCTGGCGGCGCTTGGCCTGGCGCTGGTGAGCTTCCAGCAACCCAGCGCCTGGGTGGCTCTAGCCTTGATGATGTTCGCCATGATGGCCCTGGGCGCCGGCAACGGGGCGGTCTTCCAACTCGCCCCGCAGCGGTTCGGCAAGGAGATCGGCGTCGTCACCGGCTTGGTCGGGATGACCGGCGGCATCGGCGGCTTCTACCTGGCCGCCAGCCTGGGCTGGGCCAAGGAGGCGACCGGCTCGTACCAGCTGGGCCTGCTGGCCTTTGGCGGCCTCGCTCTGCTCGCCCTGGTCGGCCTGACCGGCGTGAAGGCCCGGTGGCGCAAGACCTGGCCGGAACTGGCCGGCGCCGCCGCCTCGGCCCTGCGACTCTAAGGGGATCGCCATGACCAAGGAGAGACTGGTCGTCATCGGCAACGGCATGGCCGGCTGCCGCGCGGTGCAAGAAGTTCTGAAGCGCGACCCCGGCCGCTACGACATCACCATCTTCGGCGCCGAGCCCAGGGTGAATTACGACCGGATCATGCTGTCGCCGGTGCTGGCGGGCGAGAAGTCGTTCGCCGACATCGTGATCAACGACGAGGCCTGGTACGCCGACAACGGCATCGACCTGCGCGCCGGCGCCCGGGTCGAGGTGATCGACCGCGAAGCTCGCCTCGTGCGCGCCGCTGACGGGACTGAGGCGCCCTACGACCGGCTCATCCTCGCGACCGGCTCGGATCCGATCCGCCTGCCCCTGCCGGGCGCCGACCTCGCCGGCGTGGTCACTTTCCGCGACCTGGACGATGTCGAAGCCATGATCGCGGCCGCGAAGCCGGGCGCGAAGGCGGTGGTGATCGGCGGCGGCCTGCTGGGGATCGAAGCCGCCTACGGCCTCTCCAAGCGCGGCATGGGCGCCACCGTCGTCCACCTGATGGACGTGCTGATGGAACGCCAGCTGGACGCCTCGGCGGGCTTTCTGCTGACCGAGGCCCTGGCGGAAAAGGGCGTCGAGACTGTGCTGGAGGCGCAGTCGGAAGAGATCCTCGGGGCGAACGGCCGCGTCAGCGGCCTGCGCCTCAAGGACGGCCGGGTGTTGGACTGCGATCTCCTGGTGATGGCGGTCGGCATCCGGCCGAACGGGACCTTGGCCAAGGCGGCCGAGCTGGAGGTTAACCGCGGCGTCGTGGTGGACGACTCCCTGCGGACCTCGGACCCGGCCATCTACGCCATCGGCGAGTGCGTCGAGCACCGGGGCCAGTGCTACGGCCTGGTGGCGCCGATCTGGGAGATGTGCCGCACGCTGGGCGAGGCGCTGACGGACGGTGAGGCCGCCTACGAGGGCTCCAGCCTGTCGACCCGCCTCAAGGTCTCCGGCGTCGACGTGTTCTCGGCGGGCAAGCACCTGGGCGGGCCGGGCTGCGAGGACATCGTGTTCCGCGACGCGGGCCGCGGCGTCTACAAGCGGATCGTCCTGGAAGAGGGCAAGGTCGCCGGGGCGGTGCTGTTCGGCGATGCGTCCGACGGGGGCTGGTACTTCGACCTCATGAAGTCGGGGGAGGACGTCGCGGCCTTCCGCGAGACCCTGGTGTTCGGCCAGGCGGCCACGGAGGGCCTTCGAGGCCTGGACCCTAGCGCGGCCGTTGCGGCCATGGCCGACACCGCCGAGGTGTGCGGCTGCAACGGCGTCTGCAAGGGCGAGATCACCGCCGCCATCACGGATCAGGGCCTGACCACGCTGGAGAGCGTGCGGGCGGTGACCAAGGCGTCCGCCTCGTGCGGGACCTGCACCCCGCTGGTGGAGAAGCTGCTCAAGCTCAGCCTGGGCGCTGCGTTCCAGGTTCAGACCGGTCCCAAACCGGTCTGCGGCTGCACCCACCACGGCCACGACGACGTGCGGCGCCGCATCCTCGCCGAGGAGCTGAAGTCGATCCCGGCCGTCATGCAGGCGCTGGAGTGGACCACGCCCGATGGCTGCGCATCGTGCCGGCCGGCGTTGAACTACTACCTCGTCTGCGCCTGGCCCGGCGACTATCGGGACGACCGGCAATCGCGGTTCGTCAACGAACGGGTCCACGCCAACATCCAGAAGGACGGGACCTATTCCGTCGTGCCGCGGATGTGGGGCGGGGTGACCAGCGCCGACGAACTGCGCGCCATCGCCGACGTGGTCGACAAGTTCGACATCCCGACTGTCAAGGTGACGGGCGGCCAGCGCATCGACCTTCTGGGTGTGAAGAAGGACGATTTGCCCGCCGTCTGGGCCGACCTGAACGCGGCGGGCATGGTCTCGGGCCACGCCTACGCCAAGGGCCTGCGGACCGTGAAAACCTGCGTCGGGACCGACTGGTGCCGGTTCGGCACCCAGGATTCCACCGGCCTGGGCGTGCGGTTGGAGAAGTTCATGTGGGGGTCCTGGTCACCGGCCAAGGTGAAGCTGGCGGTCTCCGGCTGTCCGCGGAACTGCGCGGAGGCGACCTGCAAGGACATCGGCGTGATCTGCGTCGACAGCGGCTACGAGATTCACGTGGGCGGCGCGGCCGGCCTGCACATCAAGGGAACCGAGGTTCTCGCCAAGGTCGCGACCGAGGACGAGGCGGTCTGGACGATCTGCGCCGTCATGCAGTTCTACCGCGAGGACGCCTGGTACCTGGAGCGGGTCTACAAGTGGATGGAGCGCATCGGCCTGGGTGCGATCAAGGCCGCGGTCGAGGACCCCGAGCGCCGCCGCGCCCTCTACGACCGCTTCTCGTATTCGCAGCGCTTCTACCGCGTCGACCCCTGGGCCGAGCGCGTGGCGGGCCGAGACGCCCACGAATTCAACCCGCTCAGCCGCCGCATGGAGTTCGCATGAACGCGCTCGTCAAGGACCCGATCATGTGGACCGACGTCGGCGCCGTGACCGACGTGCCGTTGCGCGGCTCGCGCCGGGTGCCGACGGCGGATGGCGACATCGCCATCTTCCGGACCGGCGACGGGCGGGTCTTCGCCCTCCGCGACCGGTGCCCGCACAAGGGTGGCCCGCTCAGCCAGGGGATCGTCCACGGCCACGCCGTGACCTGCCCTCTGCACAACTGGTCGATCGAACTCGCCACGGGCGAGGCCATGGGCGCCGACCGTGGGAAGGGCTGCGCGCCGGTCGTGCCGCTGGAAGTGCGCGACGGCCGCCTCCTGCTGGGCCGGATCTGACACGTGAGCGTCCGCACCGCATGCCCCTATTGCGGCGTGGGCTGTGGCGTGCGCGCGGCGCCCGACGGCCGCGCGCTGGCGGTCATGGGCGACGCGGAGCATCCCGCCAACCTCGGCCGGCTCTGCTCGAAGGGAACCGCGCTGGCCAAGACGGTGGGCCTCGAAGGCCGGCTGCTGCATCCGATGATCGGGACCCGCCGCGTCGCCTGGAACGAGGCGATCCAGCGCGTCGCCGGCCGGTTCGCCGAGACCATCGCGCGGCATGGGCCGGACTCTGTGGCCTTCTACGTCTCTGGCCAGCTTCTGACCGAGGACTACTACGCGGCGAACAAGCTGATGAAAGGCTTCATCGGCTCGGGGAACATCGACACCAATTCGCGGCTCTGCATGGCGTCGGCGGTGATCGCGCACAAGCTGGCGTTCGGCGCGGACCTGGTGCCCGGCTGCTACGAGGATCTGGACCTGGCCGACCTGGTGGTCTTCTCGGGTCACAACGCAGCGTGGACCCACCCGGTCCTCTACCGGCGCATGGAGGTCGCCCGGACGCGCGGGCAGCGCCACATGGTCATCGACCCGCGGCGGACGGACACCGCCGAAGCCGCCGATCTGCATCTGGCGCTCGCCCCGCAGAGCGACGTGCGCCTGTGGAACGGCCTGCTCGCCGATCTCATCCGGCGCGGCGCCGTGGACCGCGGATACGTCGCCGCTCACGTGGCCGGCTTCGCCGATGTCGAGGCTGAGCTTGCCCAGGCCGACCAGTCGCCGGCCGCGGTGGCGGCCGATTGCGGCGTGCCGCTCGCCGACCTGGAGACCTTCTTCCGCCTGTTCGCCGAGACACCGCGCACGGTCAGCCTGTTCTCCATGGGCGCCAACCAGTCGGCGCAGGGCGTGGCCAAGGGCTCGGCGATCCTCAACGTCCATCTGGCCACCGGCCGGATCGGCAAGCCCGGCGCCTGTCCGTTCTCGATCACCGGCCAGCCGAACGCCATGGGCGGGCGCGAGACCGGCGGCATGGCCACCACCCTGGCCGGACACATGGACTTCGACGACGCCGGCCGCGCCCGGGTGCAGCGGTTCTGGGGCTCGCCGACCATCGCCCCGGCGGCGGGCCTGAAGGCCATCGACATGTTCGACGCCGTGGCCGACGGGCGGGTCAAGGCGATCTGGATCATGGCCACCAATCCGGCGGTCAGCCTGCCGAACGCCAGCCGGATCCGCGCGGCGCTGGCGGCCTGTCCCTTCGTCGTGGCGTCGGACTGCATGGCCGAGACCGACACGCTCTCGTTCGCGCATGTGAAGCTGCCGGCCCTGGCGTGGGGCGAGAAGGACGGAACGGTCACCAACTCCGAGCGCCGGATCAGCCGCCAGCGGCGTCTGTTCGATCCCCCGGGCGAGGCGCGGGCCGACTGGAAGATCATCGCCGACGTGGCCGCCGCCATGGGCTACGGCGACGGCTTCGGCTGGCGGAACCCCGCCCAGGTCTTCCGCGAATGGGCGCGCCTGACCGCCTACGAGAATGCCGGCCGGGTGCTGAACCTGGGCCCGATGGCAACGATCACGCCGGAGGCCTACGAGGCGCTGGAGCCGGTGCAGTGGCCGGTGACGGCAGCCGGCGGCACGGCGCGACTGTTCACGGACGGCCGATACCAGACCCCTGACGGCCGCGCCCGCATGGTTCCGGTGGCGGCGCGTGGCCCGGCCGAGGCCACATCGGGCGCCTTCCCGCTGTCGCTGAATACGGGCCGCGTTCGCGACCACTGGCACACCATGACCCGCACGGCCCTGGCGCCCGAGCTCTGCCGCCACACGCCCGAGCCATACGTGGAGATGCACCCGGCCGACGCGGAGCCGCTGGGGATCGGGGAAGGGGCGCTGACCCGCGTCCAGACCGCGCGCGGCGAGGCGGTGGCCCTGGCCCGCCTGACCGATCGCCAGCGTCCCGGATCGGTGTTCATGCCGATGCACTGGACCGAGGCCTTCGCGCCGTCCGGCCGCGCCAACCCGCTGGTGGGGCCTCAGGTCGACCCGCGCTCGGGGCAGCCGGAGTTCAAGCACACGCCGGCGCGCGTGCGGGCCTATCGCGAGACCTGGCGCGGCTTCTTCCTGGCGCGCGGCGCCTGGACGGCTCCCAGCGGCCTGGACCTGGTCTGGCGGCGCATTCCGCAGGCGGGCTGCCAACTGCACGAGTTCGCCGGCCGCGGCGACGCGCGAGAGCGGTCGGCGGTCCAGAAGGCGCTGACCCGCAAGGCCGGCGACGTCCTCCGCTACGAGGATCCCGCCGCCGGCAGCCTTCGAGAAGCCTGGATCGACGGCGATCGGCTGGACCGGGTAATCTTCTTCACCACCGTCGGCGCTCTCCCGCCCCGCGAATGGCTGGCCGATCTGTTCGAGGCCGACGCCCTGACCGCGGCCGATCGCATGGCCCTGTTGATGGGCCGCCCATCGGGGCGGGCCGTGGACGCCAGCCCGATCGTCTGCGCCTGCCGCGGTGTGCGCGCCGGGCGCATCGAAACCGCCGTCGCCGCCGGCTGCGCCACCGTGGACGCCGTGGGCGAGGCCACCGGGGCCGGGACCAGCTGCGGCTCGTGCCGCCCCGAGATCGCACGCCTGATCGCCAAGGGAGAGGTTCGCCATGCCGCCTGAACTGGGACGCGTCCGCCTCGTCGGAGCCGGGCCGGGGTCGGCCGACCTGCTGACCGTTCGCGCCTCGCGGGCCGTCGAAGGCGCCCAGGCGCTGCTGTACGACGCCCTGGTCTCGGACGAGGTGCTGGCGCTGGCGCCGGCCGCCTGCCTGAAGATCCAGACCGGCAAGCGCGCGGGTAGGACCAGCATGAAGCAGGAGACGATCAACCGACTGATGCTGCGTCTGGCCCGCCGCGGCTTGGACGTCGTGCGGTTGAAAGGCGGGGACCCATCGATCTTTGGCCGGGTGGGCGAGGAGACCGCGTTCCTGCACGCCCACGGCGTCGAGACCGAGGTCGTGCCCGGCGTCACCGCCGCCAGTGCGGCCGCCGCCCAGTTCGGCTTCCCGCTGACACATCGCGGCGAGGCGCGGCGGCTGCTGATCGCGACGGCCACCACCCAGAACGGGGCGCTGACCGACGGCGGCTGGCGGGCGGCGGCGGATCCGCAGACCACGGTCGCGCTCTACATGGGCCGCGACCGTCTGGAGGCGGCAGCCCAACGCCTGATAGCCGAAGGCCGCGCGCCGGAGACGCCGGCCATCGCGGTCGAGAACGCCGGCCGGCCCGATGCGCGCGCGCTGGCGGGTGTGCTGGCCGACCTCGGCGCGACCCTGGCGGCGGCGCAGGTCGCCGGACCGGTGGTGCTCATCGTCGGCGAGGTCGCGGCCCAGGCCGCCGCGGGTGTGGCCCTGTCGGCCGGCCTGGCCCGGACCGCGTGACCGCAAGCCTTGCCTGACGTTGCGTGCGGGGTGGAAGGGTCCGCGCCCAAGTCTTGGGAGCGACCATGAAACTCGACAACACCATCTCGGCCGTCATCACCGGCGGCGCCTCGGGCCTAGGCGCGGCCACCGCGCGGCGCCTCGCCGGCCATGGCGTCAAGGTGGCGCTGTTCGACCTGAACGCCGACCTCGGCGAGGCGCTGGCGAAAGAGATCGGCGGGGTCTTCTGCAAGGCGAACGTGACCTCCAGCGAGGAGATCGACGCGGCCTTCGCCAAGGCGCGCGCCGCGAACGGCCAGGAACGGATCCTGGTCAACTGCGCCGGCGTCGGCGGCGGGGCCAAGACCGTCTCGCGCGACAAGGAGACGGGCGCCGTCAAGGAGTACCCGCTCGATAACTTCGAGCGGATCGTCCAGATCAACCTGATTGGCACCTTTCGCTGCATCACCAAAAGCGCGGCCGGGATGCTGAGCCTGCCGGTGCTGGAGGACGGCGACCGCGGCGCCATCGTCAACACCGCGAGCGTGGCGGCCGAGGACGGCCAGATTGGCCAAGTCGCCTACACCGCCTCGAAAGCCGGCATCGTTGGCATGACCCTGACCATCGCGCGGGATCTGTCCAGCGAAGCGATCCGGGTGAACACCATCCTGCCCGGCATCTTCGACACGCCCCTGCTGGCACGGGCGGCCGAGCATGTGAAGGCGGGACTGTCCGCCTCGGTGCCGTTCCCCAAGCGGCTAGGCATGGCCGAGGAATACGCCCAGCTGGCCGAGACGATGATCACAAACGGCTACTTCAACGGCGAGGATGTCCGCCTGGACGGCGCCATTCGCATGCAACCCCGCTAATCGCGGTTTCGGGGCCGGCGGCGGCGCTTGCCGCTTGCCTTGTCGACACGGCATGATAATGCGAAGCATTCTTAGCTAAGGCTCCGCATGCGGGGCGCATCCCGTTTCGCCAGTGAGCATGCCGCCGGTTTCCGAACTCGTTGCTGATCCCGCCGCCGAACGTGCGGCGGCTGAACGCGCCAAGGCGAAGAAGCGCGCGGTCGCCCGCGCCGCTTTCCTGCGTCAGACCCTGCGCTGGCACTGGATCAGCGCGGCCATCTGCCTGATCGGCATGTTGTTGTTCGCAATCACCGGCATCACGCTGAACCATGCCGGGGCGATCATGGCCAAGCCCCAGACGGTGGAACGGGAAGGGGAGCTTCCGGCCGACCTGCGCCCGGCCCTGCAGGCGGCGGAGGCGGCCAAGGGCGATCTGCCCGCCGCGACCCGCGCCTGGCTGGCCCGGGACCTGAAGATCAAGGCCCCGGCGGGGCCCGTCGAATGGTCCTCGGGTGAGGCCTATGTGGCGATGCCGGGGCCGGGCTCCGATGCCTGGGTGACCATCGACACCGAGAGCGGCGCCGTGGCCTACGAGCGGACCGATCGGGGCTGGATCGCCTACCTCAACGACCTGCACAAGGGTCGCAACACCGGGCCGGCCTGGAGCTGGTTCATCGACATCTTCGCCGCCGGTTGCGTGGTGTTCTGCGTCACCGGCCTGCTGCTGCTTCAGCTGCATTCCAAGGCGCGGCCGTCCACCTGGCCGCTGGTGGGGATGGGCTTCGTCATACCCCTGCTGCTGGCCCTGTTCCTGATCCATTGAGGAGACCCCGATGCGCGCGATGAAGACCCCGACCCTTTTCGCCGCCGTCACCGGGGTCGCGGCCGTGCCGGCTGCGGCCGACGCGGCCGAACTGACGGTCTCGGTCGAGATCCCCCGGCTGTCGGTGGCCGAGTACCACCGCCCCTACGTCGCGCTGTGGATCGAGCGGCCGGACGAGACCGCCGCCGTGAAGACCCTGGCGGTCTGGTACGACACCAAGCTGGCGAAGGGCGAAGGGGCCACCTGGCTGAAGGACATGCGCCAGTGGTGGCGCAAGGCCGGCCGCAGCATGACCCTGCCGGCCGACGGCGTCAGCGGCCCCACCAAGGCGCCCGGCAAGCACCAGGCGGTCTTCACCGCGGCCCAACTGTCGGGCCTGGCCCCCGGCCAGTACAATCTCGCCATCGAGGCTGCCCGCGAAGTCGGCGGTCGCGAGGTGGTCCGCGTGCCGTTCTCCTGGCCGCCCAAGGCCGGCGCGAGGCCGGCGTCCGCCAAGGGCGCATCCGAACTCGGCGCGATCAGCGTCAGCACCAAGCCCTGAAACCTCCGGAGCCTGCATCATGTCGATCGCTATCCGCACCGCCATCGCCGCGGTCATCGCCCTGGCCGTCGCGCCGGCGGCGCAGGCCCATCGCTCCTGGCTGGCGCCGTCCGCAACGGTGCTCTCGGGCTCCGAACCCTGGGTGACGGTGGACGGCGCCGTCTCGAACACCCTCTTCTATCCCGACCACGTCGCCATGCGCCTGGACGGGCTGACGGCGATCGGGCCCGACGGCGCGCCCGTCCAGATCCAGAACGGCTCGACGGGGAAGTACCGCTCGACCTTCGACCTCCAGCTCAAGACGCCCGGCACCTACAAGATCGCCAATGCGTCGAGCGGTATGATGGCTTCGTACAAGCTGGGCGGCGAGACCAAGCGCTGGCGCGGGCAAGAGGCGGATCTCGCCACGGCCATCCCCAAGGACGCCACCGAGGTCCAGGTCTCGAGGAACTCGCGTCGGGTGGAAACCTTCGTCACCTCGGGCGCGCCCAGCACGGGCGCCCTGAAGATCACCGGCAAGGGCCTGGAGCTTGAGCCGATCACCCATCCCAACGACCTGGTGGCCAGCGAGAAGGCGCGCTTCAAGCTGCTGATGGACGGAAAGCCCGCGCCGGACGTCGAGGTCGAGGTGGTCCTCGGCGCGACGCGCTATCGGAGCAAGGCGCCGGAGTTCAAGGTGAAGACGGGCGCCGACGGGGTGTTCGAGGTCCAGTGGCCGGAACCAGGCCTTTACTGGGTCGAAGCGTCCGTGCGCGGCAAGGACGCCGCGGGCGTCGCCAGCAACGCCGGCTATGCCGCGACCTTCGAGGTCCTCCCGGACTGACGACGATGCGCCGGGTCGCCGTTCCGCTGTCGCTGACCGCCGAGTCGACACGGCCGCGGGACGGGCGGCCCGCGTCGCTTGAGGGACCCACGATGGGGGTGACCTGGAGCCTGCGGGCCTGGGTCCCTCGTGGACTCACCGATGCCGTACTGTCGGCGGCCGTCCAGGGCGCCTGCGACCTCGTGGTGGCGCAGATGAGCACGTGGGAGCCCGGCAGCGACCTTTGCCGCTTCAACGCCGCGCCGGCGGGCGCGTGGGTCGAGGTTCCGCCTCACCTGATGAGCGTGGTCGCGGCCGCGTACGACCTGGCGGAGGAGACCGGCGGCGCGTTCGATCTGACGGTGGGTGCGCTCACCGACCTCTGGGGCTTCGGGCCTGCCGGGCCGGTCGCGGCCGCCCCAGACCGGGCCAGCCGAAACCTGGCGGCGACCGGCTGGCGGAAACTGCGACTGGATCGGCCGGACGGGCGCCTCTTCCAGCCTGGCGGCCTGAGGCTGGATCTCTCCGGCATCGCCAAGGGCTTCGGCGTCGACCTCGCAGCCGAAGCGTTGGAGGCGCTGGGCGTACGCGACTATCTGCTGGAGATCGGCGGCGAGCTTCGCGGCGGCGGCGTGAAGGGCGACGGCGAGCCCTGGTGGGTGGAGATCGAGTCGCCGCCGGGCGGCGAGCTTCCGCAGCCGCGCATCCTCATCGCCCTCCACGGCCTGTCGGTCGCCACCTCGGGCGACTGGCGCCGGACTTGGTCGGACGGTAGTGGCTGCTACAGCCACACGCTGGATCCCATCACGCGGGCGCCCGTCGCCGGGCCGGTCGCGTCAGTGAGCGTGCTGCACGCCTCCTGCATGCAAGCCGACGCGCTCTGCACCGCCCTGACGGTTCTTGGTCCCGCGGGCGAGGCGTTCGCCTGCGAGCATGACATCGCCGCCCGGATCGTCTCGCGCGGGCAGGCGGGACTCACCGAATGGATGTCGCCCGCCTTCGCCCGGCTGGTCGACGAGACCTGAGCGGCTCCGACGCCCCCAGCCGCGCGGGCCGTCGCGATAGTGCCTCCGTTCGTCGCAACACGCGTCTCCTCGGTCTGTTGAGCCTAGTCGCGACGCGATCCGGGGAAGTATGCAAGCCGCGAGGAGCAGGGGCGGGCGGCGCAAGATGACGTCTGACGCAGTGATGCCGGCGCAGACGGTGGGGAGCGCCCCCTTGTCGCGCGACCTGGGCTATCGCGCCGACATCGACGGGCTGCGCGCGCTGGCCGTGATGCTGGTGGTCTTCAACCATGCCGGCGTCGCCTGGCTGCCGGGCGGCTTCGTCGGCGTCGACGTGTTCTTCGTGATCTCCGGCTTTCTGATCACCGGGATCATCGCCGGCCAGCGGGAGCGGGGCGACTTCCGGTTCGGCGACTTCTACCTGCGGCGGGCGAGGCGCCTGCTGCCAGCCCTCTATGTCCTGCTGCTTGTGGTGACGGCGGTAGGCTATGCCTTGCTCACACCCGCCGACTACAGCGTGCTCGCTCAGGGCGCGCTGAGTGCGATCGCCCTGGTTTCGAACATCTTCTTCGCCCGGACCTCCGGCGGCTATTTCGCGCCGGAAGCTGAAGCCCTGCCGCTGCTGCATCTGTGGTCCCTATCGGTCGAGGAGCAGTTCTATCTGGTCTGGCCCGCGGCTCTGCTGCTCCTGCTGAAGCTGAGGTCGCGGGCGATCATGACCATGGCCGTCGGCCTTCTGGCCGCCGCCTCCTTCGCCTACGGCCACTACGAGGCGGGCCGACACCCGGCGGACGCCTACTTCTTCCTGGCGCCGCGGGCGGGTGAATTCCTGGCCGGCGCGCTCGCGTGGCTGCTGTGGCGGCAGGACCGCGCGCCGAACCCCTGGATCGCCAACGCCTTGTCCGGCGGGGGCCTGTTGCTGATCGCGGCTGCGGCGGCAGTGTTCAGCGCGGGTACGCGGTTTCCCGGAATGGCGGCCCTGGTCCCCTGTCTGGGCGCGGCTGCGCTGATCTCGGCCCCGCAGTTCGGCCCGAGCGTGGTCAGCCGCGGCCTCTGCCTGCGGCCGGTCGTGTTTGTCGGGCTGATCTCGTATTCGGTCTACCTCTGGCATTGGCCGATCGTGAGCGTCCTCAGGTACCAGGACATCGCGATCACGCCGGCGGTCAGCGCGGCGATCGTCGCCGGATCGCTGCTCTGCGGCTACCTTTCCTGGCGGCTGCTGGAGACCGGTTTCCGCGGCCTGCTCGAGCGCCGGCCCGCGCAAGGGCTGCCCCTCGCCGCGCTCGGCCTCGCCGTCGCGCTGGCGGCGCCGGCCTATATCCACCTGAAGAGCGGCCTGCCGGAGCGGTTCCCCTACGCCCTCCTGACGCAGGACGAACTCACGGCCGAGCGCAATCGCTACTGGCAGGGGTTCCCGGCCCGCCCGTTCGCCCAGCCCACGCCGGACGGGGGCCGCGTGCTCATCGTGGGCAACTCCCACGGATTCGATCTGGGTTACGCCCTGATCGAAAACGGCTTCGCCGGGCGGCTGGAGATTCTGGAAACCTTCCACCAGTGCTTCAACTTCGGCCACGATCCCGTCGCGCCGGCCGACGCGAAGCTCTGCGAGGAACGCCGCCGGGCGGTGCTGGACAGCTCCCAGCTGAGGGCGGCCGACGTCGTCCTGCTCCACGACAATTGGGGTGGCTATGACGCCAGGGGGCTGGCGGAGATGATCGGGTCCCTACGCGCGGTCTCGGACGCGCCCATCTACGTCGTCGGGCCGAAGATGACCTTCACCGACGACGCCCTTTCGATCTCGAAGAAGGCGCAGGACCAGCGCCACGCGACGGTGGCGGGCGTGAACGCCTTCGCGCTGGACTATCAGGAGGTCGCGAAGATCGATCGAGACAGGGCGCTCAAGGCCTTCTTTGCACGCTCGGGCTGGCGGGACGTCCGCTACGTCTCGATGCTGGACCTCCAGTGCGGCGAGCGGCGGCGGTGCGAGATCCTCGGGCCCGACGGTCGCTATCTCTATTTCGACGCCGGGCACTTCACCTTGGAGGGTTCACGGCGCGTGGGCATGCGCCTGAAACAGGCCTACCCCGAGCTCTTCCGGCGCACGGCGAGCTAGCCGTCCGCGGCGATGACGACGAAAGGCGCCCAGTAGGCGGGGTGGGCCCACTCGGCGCGCCAGCCGGGGAGTGGCGATCCGTCGGATCGGCGGCCTGTGCGGACGGTGCGCATAGCCTGTTGGAGGGCCTGGGCCTTCGAGAGCCGCGGGTTGGCCTTCTGGATCGCCAGGGTCTGGACGGTCAGGGCAGCGGTGGCGTCGTCGAAGACCCGCCAGTGACTGACCAGCAGCGCGCGTGCGCCGGCGTAGAGGAACGCCCGGGCGAGGCCCGACAGGTTGTCCGCGCCTGGGGCCCCGTCGCCGCCCGCGGTGTTGCAGGCCGATAGGATCACCCAGTCGGCCGAGAGGTCGAGGGCGGCCGCCTCGGTCGCCGTCAGCACCCCGTCGTCCTGCGCGCTCGGCTTGCCCGGGGCGGTCAGCACTAGTCCGGGCTCGTCCAGGCCCTTGATCTCGTGACCGAGCAGGCCGTGCGTCGCGATCGCCACGACGCCGGCGCGGGAAATGTCCGAGGACGTCCTGATCGAGGCCTCAGTCGCCTTGCCGCCGAGGCGGACGCTGCTCGCCGGCGCGCCCAGGGTCTTGGCCATTGCACGGAGTTCGTCCGCGGTGCCCGGCAGCGGCGCGAAGACCGCGCCGAGTGCCTTGGAACCCTGGGGGCGGCGCGCGTCGAGCGCGGCGGCGTCGATCGCGGGGTCGCCGTAGCCGACGAAGGCCCAGCGTTGGCCGGCGGGCCGCCGGGCGGGCGCTGCGGTGCGCAGGCTCGCCACGGACGGGAGAGTGGTGAGGGCGTAGCGGTCGCCGAGCCAGGTCGCCTGCGCCAGCGTTCGCACGTTCTCCGTGGGCAGCAGACCCAAAGGCAGGCCGCCGAACGCGCCCGACGTGGTCACGAACAGTCGGTCGACGCCGCCCAGCGCGCCTTCGACGGGGGCGATCAGGTCGCGGTAGAGGCTGTAGGCGGTCTGCAGGTCGAAGGGCGCGATCGGGCTTTCGCCCACCAGTCTAGTCTTGCCGCCGCAGGCGCCGTCGTCCACCTGGCATCGCAGCGCCCGGATGCGCTTCTCCAACTCGGCCTGGCCGCCCTCGATGCGGTGCCACGCCACCTTCGTCCGCGAGAGGGCGAAGACGTGGATGTCTTGGCCGGTCGGGACGATGAAGAGCATGCCCTCGCCGGCGCGGAGTCGCGCCTGCGCCTGGGCGATGGACAGCGCGGGCGGCGCGATGGTCTCCGCGTAACGCGGATTGTCCTTCTGCAGCCGCGCATCGAGACTGGCGAGTTCGCGGCCGACCGCGTCGAGCGCCGCCCCGACCCGCGCGGCCTTGGCGGGATCGTCCTGGGGGAGGGCCTGAGCCAGTTGCCCCTCGATCTGGCGAACCTGACCGGCGAGATCCTGGCGGACCCGCGCGTCGCCCGCCGCCGCCTTGCGGGTGAAGGCGGCGCGGGCCGCGGTCTGGGCCAGGGCGCGCGCGGCGGGTGAGACTTCCAGGTCCTGGGCGGCGGTGAACGCCCGGTCCCGCAGGCGCGGCAACTCGGCCGGCTGCTCGGCCGCGGCCAGCCAAGCCAGGCGCAGATAGCGGCGGAACACCGGCTCGGCGGCTTCGCCGGTCTCGGCGTCTGCCCGGGCGCGACGCAGTGCGACATCCGGATCGGATCCGATGGCGGTCAGGTCCGCCGAACGGCGGGCCCGGACGATGGCCACGGCCTTGGATGACAGCGCCTCGGCCCGCGTATTGGACGCAAGGTGGTGCTGGTTCTCTGCCAGGGCGTCATAGGTCGCCGCGGTGGTCGGGTGACGCTCGCCAAGTGTGGCCTTACGCACGTCCAGGGCGCGGCGCAGCATGGGCTCGGCTTCGGCATAGCGGCCGCGGGCGTTCAGGTCGCCGGCCAGCGCGGCATAGGCCTTGGCGGTCGCGGGATCGGTTTCGCCCCTGGCGGCGCGCAGGATCGCCAGGGCGCGGCGATGCAGCCGCTCGGCTTCGCGCCGCTTGCCCCGGGCCGCTAGGTTGTCGCCAAGGGCGCCATAGCTCACACCGGTATCGGCGTGCTTCTCGCCCAGGAGCGAGCGGCGTAGGGCCAGGGCCTCGCGGAGCAGCGGTTCGGCGTCCCGCGGCCGGTGCTGGGCGTTGAGGTTGGCGCCGAGGGCGGCGGCGTCGGCGGCGGTGGCCGCGTGGTGCGGTCCTCGGACGTCGCGATCGGTGGCGAGCGCCAGCCGCAGCAGCGGCTCCGCCTCCTCGTGCCGGCCCTGGGCGTCCAGGTTCGCTCCCATTCGCGCATAGGCTTGGGCAGTGGCCGCGTCGCGCTCGCCGAACACCTCGCGGCGGATCGCCAGGGAGCGCCGGTGAAGGGGCTCGGCCTCGACGTGCCGGCCGAGCTCGTCGAGCGTGGCCGCCAACGACCCCAGGTCTGCCGCCAGTCCGGGATCCTTCTCGCCCAGCAGGCGGGTGTCGACCTCGACCGCCAGGCGATACAGCGGTTCGGCCTCGCGCGGCCGGGCCTGGGCGCGCAAAACATCGGCCAGGGCGACGGCGGCGGCCGCAAGCTCCGCGCTCCCATCGCCGAACAGGGTTCGGCTCGTGGCCAGAAGTTCGCGCCGTAGGGGTTCGGCCTCCCCGAAGCGGCCGCGGCGCTCCAAGACGCCGGCGAGGTTGGAGATGGCCAGCAGGGTCTGAGGGTCGCGTGGACCCAAGACTTTACGGTCGACCTCGAGGGCGCGCCGGTAGAACGGCTCGGCTTGCGCGTCGCGTCCCTGCCGCACCAGGGCCTGGCCGATCCACGACCACGAGATGGCCGTCACCACCGCGTCCGGGCCGTACGCTCGCTCTTCGATCGCCGCGCGCCGACGGGTGACCTTCTCGAGGTCGGACCATCGGCCAGCGGTTCTCGCCGCCTCGGCCTGGATCACCAGCGCCTGCCACGCGGCGGTTTCCTCCGCCGTCAGGGCACGGGGGATCGGCGCCGCGCCGGCGGCAAAAGCCGACGCGTCAGGACAAGCAATACTGAGCAGCGCAGCAGCCGTCAGGCCCGCGCGCCAAGCTCCGGGACGCATACGCCCGTCCTCTCACGAATCTCCCACGGGGTAACCTTACCCGGTTGGCGCCTGTGACCGCACGGGACCTGACGCCGCACCGGAGCCTCCGGACCCGATGTAGCCCAAGGTTGCGGCACGCTGGATGGCCTGTGACCGCCCGGAAACACCCAGCTTTCGCGCCGCGTTGGTGACATGAAACCGGACCGTGGGCAGGGATATGGCCACAAGGTGACCGATCTCTGCGTCAGTTTTGCCCGCGGCCGCCCATTTCAGGCACTGGATCTCGCGCCGGGTCAGGCGGGCGGGCGGCTGGTTCGAGCCCGCGACGGCCTCTTCGTAGGTGGCGACGAACCGGAGGGCGAGGGCGTGCAGGGCCGCCGCGTGCTCTGCAAAGGTCGCCGCGACGTCGAACGCGGGGTCGGCCGTCGCCCAGACTACGGCGCCGATGACGCCGCCGGGCAGGTAGGCTGGCGCGACGATCGCCGCGCCCACGCCATAGGTGTCGACAGGCCCCTCGGCGGTGATGGCGTCCAGGGCCCGGTTCGGCCGCCAGGAGGCGAACCGGCCGTGCTGGAAATAGAACGGCTCCGAACAGGCGCGCGAGGCGTGGATGAAGGCGGCGCGCAGGGCGAAGCCGTGATCTTCCCAATAGCGCAGCTTGGGGTCGACCCAGCGGAACAGGGTTTCTGCCAGCGGCCGACCGTCGGCGCCGACCGGTGGGGTCGTCGATGAGATGTCGGTGGCCGCCGCGACGAACGGCAGGCCGATGCGGGCGCCCGTCTCGTCGATCTCCCGGGCGAGCGCTTCGGCGTCGGTAAGCAAACGGCCGTCCCCTATCACTTCCGATAGCTTGTTTGGTTGCGCCGCAACCCGCAAGCTTTGAGCCTCGCTCACGTGTAAGAAGCGGGAATAACGAACGCCCATAGGGCGAAGGGGAGGAATGATGAAGTTGCGTAAATGGGCGCCGTCGGCCGCCGTGTTGGCCGCGGTCTGTGTCGCGGGCCAGGTTCAGGCCCAGGAGACCGAAGCGCCCGAAGTCGACGCCGTGATCGTCACGGCCCAGAAGCGGGAACAGAACCTCCAGGACGTGCCGATCGTCGTCAACGTCGTGTCCGGGCAGCAGCTTCAGGACGCCGGCGTGCGCGATGTGAAGGATCTTCAGGTGCTGACGCCGGGCCTGAGCGTCACCTCGTCCACCGGCAGCGCGCAGACCTCCATCCGTATCCGCGGTGTCGGCACCATCGGCGACAACCCGGGCCTCGAATCCTCCGTCGGCACCGTTGTCGACGGCGTCTATCGGGCGCGCAGCGGGGTGGCCTTCGGCGACCTGGGCGAGCTCGAGCGCATCGAGGTGCTGAAGGGTCCGCAGGGCACCGTGTTCGGCAAGAACACCTCAGCCGGCGTCATCAACGTCATCACGAAGGCGCCTGAGTTCGACTTCGGGGCCAACGCGGAGGTCACCTACGGCAACCACGACGCCCGCGGGGCGTCCGCCAGCATCACCGGCCCGATCGGCGAGACCGTGGCCGGCCGCCTGTTCGCGGCCATCCGCAAGCGCGACGGCTTCAACGATGTGCGCAACGGCGCGGGGCCCAGCACCCAGAGCCGGAACGACGACCAGGATGTCGCGACCATCCGCGGCCAGCTGCTGTGGCTGCCCACCGACACCCTGACCATCCGCGCCATGGCGGACTACACCAAGCGCGATGAGCACTGCTGCCTGACGGCCACGACGCTGGTCGGTCCCACGGGCGCCTTGATCGACGCCGTGGCCGCCGACGAGGGTACGCTGCGCCCCGCCGATCCCTTCCGCCGCCTCGTCTATGCAAACCGCGAGTCCAACCAGGAGCTTAAGGACAAGGGCGTCTCCCTCCAGGCGGACTGGGAGATCAATCCCGACCTGACGCTGACCTCGATCACCGCCTGGCGGGACTGGTCCAACGTCCAGGGCGCGGACATCGACTTCTCGTCGGCCGACATCTGGTACCGGCCCAGCGACGGCCGCACCTTCAACAAGTTCGAGACCTTCTCGCAGGAAGTGCGCCTGGCCGGCCAAACCGGGCCGGTCGACTGGATGGTCGGCGGCTACTACTCCGACGAACAGCTCGACAACAGCGCCTTCACCCCGTTCGGCACGTCCTACGAAACCTATTTCAGCCTGTTGCTCTCGGGCGGAACCAATCCGACCGCCGTCTCGGCCCTGACCGGCATCCCGGCGGGCCAGAACTTCATCCCGGGGCAGGGCGCGTACGACCGCTTCGACCACTCCAGCAAGGGCTGGGCGCTGTTCACGAACAACACCTGGCGCGTGACCGAGGCCCTCGAGCTGACCTTCGGGCTGCGTTACAGCGACGACACCAAGGAGGTCTTCGCCCAGTATCGCAACACGGCGCCGGGCTTGGCCTGCGCCGCCGCGATCGCCCGCCCGATCCCGGCCGCGGCCCGTTCGGCGTTGTGCGCGCCTGGCGCCGATCCGGCATTTAACAACGTCGATACGCGCCAGAAGCGCACCGAGGATCGTCTCGGTGGGACGGCGAAGGCCAGCTACCGCTTCTCGCCCACGTTCATGGCGTATGCATCCTACGCCAACAGCCACAAGAGCGGCGGCTTCAACCTCGACCGGGCCCGCTTCGGCGCCGGGGTCATCAACCCCGACACCAGCTTCGACGCCGAGACGGTCGAGAGCTACGAGCTCGGCTTCAAGAGCCAGCTGCTCGAGAACCGCCTGATCCTGAACGCCGCCGCCTTCGACCAGACGTTCAAGGACTTCCAGCTCAACACCTTCACCGGCATCAGCTTCGTGGTCGCCTCGATCCCCAAGGTCACGTCCAAGGGCGTCGATCTGGACCTCGTGTGGCGCACGCCGGTGCGAGGCCTGACGGCGACGGGCGGGGTGACATATGCGGTGACCCAATTCGGCAACTTCGCGCCGACGGCGGGCGTCGGCCCGCGCCTGCCCAGCTCGCGGCTGTCCTACGCGCCCCTGTGGTCGGCGTCCTGGTCCGCGGCCTACGAGAACGAGATCGGGGCGGGCCTCCGGCTGCGGGCCAGCCTCTCGGGCCGCTACACCTCGGCTTACAACACCGGCTCCAACCTCGACCCGCTGAAGAACCAGAAGGAGCTCACGCTCTGGAATGGCCGGATCGGCGTTGGCTCCGAGGACGAGCGCTGGACCGTCGAGCTGTTCGCCCAGAACCTGACCAACGAGGACTACTACCAGGTGGTGGTGGATCAGCCGCTGCAGTCTGGGACCTACGCGGCCTTCCTCGGCGCGCCGCGGACCTGGGGCGTGGCCCTGCGGTCGAAGTTCTAGGGAGCGCCCAACCGTGGATCTGGAGCTCACCGCCGCCGATCTGGCCTTCCGCGACGAGGTGCGCGCCTTCATCGAGGCCAACCTCACCCCGGAGCTGCGGCGCGCCGGCGAGCGCCTGACCAGCGTCTTCTGCGAACCCCGCTACAGCCTGCCTTGGCAGAAGATCCTCCATGCCCGGGGCTGGGCCGCACCGGCCTGGCCGCGGGAGTACGGCGGTCCGGGCTGGAGCGAGGTTCAAAGGGCGATCTTTGCGGCCGAGTGCGCGAGGGCCGGCGCGCCGACGCTGTCGCCCATGGGCCTGAAGATGGTGGGGCCCGTGATCATGGGCTACGGGACGCCCGAGCAGAAGGCGTACTACCTGCCGCGCATCCTGTCCGGCGAGGATTACTGGTGCCAAGGCTACTCCGAGCCTGGCTCAGGCTCGGACCTGGCGTCGCTGCAGCTCCGCGCCGTCAGCGACGGGGACCACTATGTCCTGGACGGTTCGAAGATCTGGACCACCCACGCCCAGTTCGCCAACCGGATGTTCTGCCTCGTGCGCACGTCCACCGAGGGCAAGCCGCAGCAGGGCATCACCTTCCTGCTGCTGGAGATGGACACGCCCGGCATCTCGGTGAAGCCGATCATCACCCTCGCGGGTGAGCATGAGGTGAATCAGGTGTTCTTCGACGGGGTGCGCGTGCCCAAGGCGAACCGGATCGGCGCGGAGAACCAGGGCTGGACGGTGGCCAAGTACCTCCTGGAGTTCGAACGCGGGGGCGGGTCGGCGCCGGGCCTGATGGTGGGGCTGGAGCGGGCCCAGCGGATCGCGGAGGCAGCCAGCGGAGACGATGCGGCCCATCGCCGGCGGCTGGCGGAGGCGCAGATTGCGGTGACCGCCATCGACATGTCCGAGCGCATGGTCCTGGCGGCGCTGGCCGGCGGCAAGAACCCCGGGCCGGCGTCTTCGATGCTGAAGATCAATGGCACCGAGGCCATGCAGCGGATCGACGAGATCTCGGTCGCGGGGCTGGGCGCCTATGCGGGCGTGGACGAGCCGGCGGCGCGCGAGGCCGGCTCGAACATCGAGGCCGTCGGGCCCGAGGAGGGTCTGGTGGCCATGCCGCGCTATCTGAACAACCGGGCCGCCTCGATCTACGGTGGCTCCAACGAGATCCAGAGGGATATCATCGCCCGGCTCGTTCTCGGGCTGTGAGGGAGGAAAGACCGATGTCGACGTTCCTGAACCTGCGCCGTCCGCCCTACCGCACCTATTCGATCACCCAGCTCTGCCGCGAGTTCGGCGCGACGCCCCGTGCGCTGCGGTTCTACGAGGAACAGGGCCTGCTCTCGCCGGGCCGGCGGGACACCAGCCGGGTCTATTCCTACAAGGACCGCGCGCGGCTCCAGCTGATCATGCGCGGCCGGCGCGTCGGGCTGTCCATCGCGGAGATCCGGGACATCCTCGACACCTACGACGAGGAGGGGACCGCGGCGCAGGACGCCGAGGCGCTCCGCATCCACCACCGCCGTGTCGAGCAGCTAGAACAGCAGCGCCAGCATGTGGACGAGGCGATCGACGAACTGAAGAAGGCCGCAGCGCTCATCGAGGCCAAGTACCCGCACCTGAAGGCGGAGCTGGATTCCTGAGCGCGCTCGAAGACTTTGCTCCACAGCCGCGACTGAACGTCATTGGCGGCGGCAAGGTCGACTATAGAGCGCCACCGGGCGACCCGGGCCTGTTCGGTCCCGACTCCATGGCCTGGCGGGTCCACGCAAATCCCGTCGCTCTGGCGATCGGTGGCGTGGCGGCGGTGATCCTGGAACTGGCCGAGCCGCGGGTGCGGACAGGGGTCTGGGAGCATTCCACCTTCCGCACAGATCCGCTGGCGCGCATGCAGCGGACAGGCGAGGCGACGCTTATCACGACCTATGGTCCGACCCGCGCGGCCGAGGCGCGCGTTGCCATGGTCACCCGCATGCACGCCCGCGTGGGCGGCGTGACGCCCGAGGGGCAGGCCTACGAGGCTCTGGAGCCCGAGCTCATGACCTGGGTGCATGTGACGGCGAGCTGGGGTTTCCTGACCGCCTACGACCGGCACGTGGCGCGTCTCGGCGCGGCCGACAAGGACCGCTATTTCGCCGAGGGCGGGCGGCTCGGCCGTCTGTTCGGAGCCCCCGAACCGCCGGACAGCGTGGCGAGCGTCGAGGGGTGGTTCGACCGGATGCGGCCGAAGCTGGTCCCCCATCCGATCATCGACGAGTTTCTGGCTATCGTCTCGACCACCTCGCCGCTGGGCCTGCCCGGGCGGGCGCTGCAGCCGCTGGTGGTGGAGGCGGCCATCGACCTCGTGCCGGCGGACATCCGCGCCAAGCTCGGCCTGAAGGCCCGGCCCTGGCGGCTGGCGGTGGCGCGGCGCGTGCTGGGCCTGATGGCCAAGGCGGCCGAACGGGCGCCTAGCGATATCGTTCGCGACGCCCGCGCCCGGATGGGCCGCGCCGCCTGAGCGGCGTCTATTCCATCCAGGCCTGGAACGAGCGGTCGACCACGGGGGCGGCGCCCGGGATCGGCGCGCGGATCGTAAAGGCGGTTCCGCTGTCGCCCTGGACCGTCAGCGTGCCCTTCAGGTCGCGCACGATGGCTGCGACGATGGACATGCCAAGGCCGCCCTGCCGGCCCATGCCGCCGGACAGGCCCTTGCCCTGATCGGCCACGGTGACGACTAGTTCGCGCCCGTCGCGGCGGCTGGTCACCACTAGGCGGCCGCCCGGCTTGCCGTCATAGGCGTGCTTGGCGGCGTTGATGGCGAATTCGTTGATCGCGATGGCCAGCTGCTGGGCCATGTCGCCCGGCACGCTCGTCGGGTCGGCCTGGATCGTGCAGCTGAGACCGGTGGTGGCCGCGATCGCCTGGCAGAGGCCCGACAGGAAGGGGCTGAGCTCGACCGAGGCGCGGCCGGCGTGCTCGTAGAGATAGCGGTGCAGTTCGCCCACGGCCACCAGGCGCGCCCGGCTGGCCTCCAGCGCCGCGGAGGCCACCGCATCGCGTGAGCGGAGCTGTTCGAACACCAGCATGTCGGCCGCCAGCTGGAGGCTGTTGGCGATGCGGTGGTTCAGTTCCTGGATCTGGCGCTCCTGGCTGGCGAGCTGCGCGCGGGCGGCGGAGAGCTCTCGGGCCAGACCGGGGTCGGATGTCGCGGCGGCGAACATGCGGGGTTATTCCAATACTAGGGCCAAGCCTGTTTTCATACGAGACGTCGCCTTTTGCGCCGCGTAGTTGTTCAACAACTGATTGCGGTCGTCAGTTCCCATGGTTGCAGTCTAAATGGGGCAAAACGACGGCGCCTCTTGATCTGGCTTGAGTCAAAAGGCGCCGCGTTAACTTCTTGGTAAGTATTTAGGTCGGTCAGGCCAGCATTCTGACCTTGGGCTCCCGGTCCCATTGCCGGGTGGACGCCGGGGCGACGAAGGACTTGGCGTCGCCGGTCAGGTCGACCACGCCGGCGTCGGGCTGGACGGCGGCCTTGTCCAGCAGCGGCTGAGCTTCCGGGGTGTGGCCGATGGCCTTCAAGTGTACGAAGGCGTCCGCGACGAAGTCCGTGGCCGCGCTCTCGCCGAGGAGCTGGGCGCAGCCCTCGGCCGAGACCACCAGGGCCACGGCGTCGAACAGGACCGAGGGCATGCCGGCGAGCTGCCCGTCGGCGGGCAGCGCCTTGCCGCCCTTCAGCGTCACGCCGCCGACCTTGGGCGCCACGATCTTCACGCTCGCGCCTTCGGCCACGACGGCGGACCGCACGGCCTCGACGATCGCGCCGTCGGCGCCGTCCGTCACCAGGATGGCGACGGCGCGGCCCATCAGCGTGTCCGGGTACTTGCCGACCAGGCGCAGGGGCGGAGACGGCGCCATGTCCTGCGGCGGCGCGGCGGCCGGATTGGCCGGCGGCAGCGGCATGTTGAGGCCGTTGGCCACCCGGGCGGCGAGGTCGGCGTCCACGTTCTGGAGGTTGCCCATGACGCGGTTGCGCACGTGTTCGAAACTGCACTTCGACAGCTCGAACACCAGGGCGCTGGCCAGGTGGGCCTGCTCGACCGCGGTCAGGGAGTGGAAGAACATCCGGGCGTGGCTGTAGTGGTCGGCGAAGGTCTCGGCGCGGAGCCGGACCTTGGGCCCGTCGAAGGCCACCGGCGCGCTGCGGAAGCCGCCCTTGGGATCCTCACGCGGCCCGCCCACCTCGCCGACCTCGGCCAGGCTGTTGGGCTCGTAGTTGGCGCGGCCCTTGGGGACCAGCATCTGCATGTGGCCGTCGCGCTGCAGGTTCTGGAAGGGGCAGCCCTTGGGCTGGTTGATCGGGATCTGGTGGAAATTCACCGTGCCCAGGCGGGAGAGCTGGGTGTCTTGGTACGAGAACAGCCGACCCTGCAGCAGCGGGTCCTCCGAGACGTCGATGCCGGGGGGCATGTTGGTGGGCAGGAAGGCGGCCTGTTCGGTCTCGGCGAAGAAGTTGTCCGGGTTCCGGTTCAGGACCATCCGGCCGACGATCTGGATCGGGACCAGCTCCTCGGGGATCACCTTGGTGGCGTCCAGGATATCGAAGGGCAGGGCGTCCGCCTCGGCCTGGCTCAGCAGCTGAACGCCGAACTCCCATTCCGGGAAGTTCCCGCTCTCGATGGCCTCGAACAGGTCGCGGCGGTGATAGTCCGGATCGGCGCCGGCGATCTTGACCGCCTCGTCCCAGCAGGTGGACTGCGTGCCCAGCTTCGGCCGCCAGTGGAACTTGACGAAGGTGGCCTCGTCCTTGTCGTTCAGCAGGCGGAAGGTGTTGACCCCGAACCCTTCCATCATCCGCAGGGAGCGCGGGATGGTTCGGTCCGACATGGCCCACATGATCATGTGGGTGGTCTCGGGCATGAGGCCGACGAAATCCCAGAACGTGTCGTGGGCGCTGGCGGCCTGCGGATAGGCGCGGTCCGCCTCCATCTTCACCGCGTGGACGAGGTCGGGGAACTTGATCGCGTCCTGGATGAAGAAGACCGGGATGTTGTTGCCGACGAGATCCCAGTTGCCTTCCTTGGTGTAGAACTTGGTGGCGAAGCCGCGGACGTCGCGGGGCGTATCCACCGAACCGGCGCCGCCCGCCACCGTGGAGAAGCGCACGAAAACCTCGGTCTGTTCGCCGACCTCGGTCAGCACCTTGGCGCGGGTGTACTTCGACAGCGACTTGGTCAGCTCGAAGACGCCGTGGGCCGCCGATCCGCGGGCGTGGACGATCCGCTCAGGGATCCGCTCGTGGTCGAAGTGCTGGATCTTCTCGCGGAGGATGAAGTCCTCCAGAAGCGTCGGCCCGCGGCCGCCGGCCTTCAGGGAGTTCTGGTTGTCGCTGAGCGGCGTGCCGTGGTTCGTCGTCAGGCGCGTGTCCGGCGTCGAGGCGGTCTGGTGGGTCTCCCCGCCATTTCCCACGGTCGAGTTTGCGGCGCGCGTCGGCGCGCCCTTGGAATTGGGCATGGGTGAGCGTCCTGGAAGCTGAGGCGAGATGCGCTGGCTTCGCTAACGCCCGACGGGGCGGTTAGTCGCAGGCGGCCCCTCAGATTCGCGCCGGAGCCCTCAGACGCAGACCACGCCGGCCCTCGCTTCGGTGTAGGCGCCGTTCGCGTAGGCGACCTCGCCGTTCACCAGCACGGTGTCGATTCCGCGCGCGGCGCGGACATAGCGCATGCCATCGCCCGGCATGTCGAAGGTCGGCAGCTCGGCCTCGCGGTCGATGGTCTCGGCGTCGAAGACCACGATGTCGGCGGCGAGGCCGGGCTGGAGGCGGCCGCGGTCCTTCAGGCCCCAGATGTCCGCCGTCTCGCCGGTGATCTTGGCCACGGCCTGCTCCAGGCTGAGGTGGCGCCCCTTCCGGACGAACTCGCTGAACAGGTAGCCGGTGTCGCCGTAGGTGGAGAACGAGGCGATGTGCGCCCCGCCGTCGCTGGCGCCGATATGGACCAGGGGGTGGGCGAGCATCGGGCCGATGCGGTCGGTGGACTGGTGTCCCTGGCTGGCCGACAGGAAGGCGACGTCCAGCCCATGCTCCAGGCTGAGGTCGATCAGGGCCTGGGCCGGGACCTGCCCGCGCGCCTTGGCGATCTCGGACAGGGTCTTGCCGGCCAGTTCAGCCGGGGCGGCGTCGCCGCCGCGCAGGATCAGGCGGCCCATCATCGCCTCGCCGCCATCCGGGCCGGTGTCGGCCACGAGCTTGGCGACGGTGTCGGGGTCGCGCAGGGCGGCCAGCCGCGCCTCCAGCGGCAGGCGCAGGACCCGCACCCAGCGCGGCAGCCGCGCGAAGAACAGGCTGGGCCGCAGCAGGCTGAAGCTGATGTCGATGGGCCGGGTCTGCATCTGCGGCCAGACGCGCGCGCCGCGGGCGAACTGCTCCTCGACCCGGGCGATGGCGCGGGGGGCGTTGTCCGGCACCGCCGAGGTGTCGAAGAGCGGCGAGAAGGTGGTGGGGATGTTGTGCTTCAGGCTGAGCTCGGCGAACTGGTCGATGCGCGCGATGGTGATGTCGGTGGCGTAGAACTCGGGCACGCACTGCAGCATCCGGCCGTACTCGCCGAGCACGGCGGCGAGGGCGTCCAACTCCTCGAACTGGGCGAAGCGGCTGGGCACCGGGCGGCCGTTCTCGTCGATGTCCACGAAGCTGGTGGAGAGGCCCACGGCGCCGGCGTCGAGGCACTGACGCAGCAGGTCCTGCATGGCCGCGATCTCGTCCGGCGTGGCAGCGCGTTCCTGGGCCGCAGGGCCCATGACCCAGAGCCGGATGACGCTGTGGCCGACCAGCGGGGCGACGTTGATCGACAGCGCCTTCTCGATGGCGGCGCGGTAGCCGGCGAAGTCTTCCCAGGTCCAGTCGAAGGCGGTGGTGAAGGCCTCGGGCGGCATTTCCTCGATCTGCTGGAACATCCCCACCACCCGCGGGCGGTCGGCGGCCTTGAGCGGCGCCAGCGACAGGGAGCAGTTGCCGGGCACCACGCAGGTGACCCCGTGCTCCAGCGCCGGCCGGGCCGCGCCGTCCCACAGGAGCTGGACGTCGAAGTGAGTGTGGGGGTCGATGAAGCCCGGCGCGACGACGCGGCCGGCGGCGTCCACCACCTGGCGGGCCTCGCCCTCGACCCGGCCCACGGCGGCGATGCGGCCGTCCTTGACCGCCACGTCGCCCTGGAACCCGGGCTGGCCCGAGCCGTCGACCACCAGGCCGCCCCGCACGATGACGTCGAACATCAGCTTCCCTCCAGGATCCGCCGCCAGGACTGGCCTGCGAGGTCGTCGACGTGCGACGCCCCGCAGTTCCGCATCAGCCTGAGGCCGGCCTCTTCATCCAGCACCAGCGGCGCTTCCGCGCCGTTCGCGTGGCGCAGGCGCACCACCAGTTCGGCCGAGCCGTCATGGCCGGCCACGACCTCGGCGCCGACGATGACGGCCTCGCCCTCGCCGGCCCGCGGACTCATCCGAGCGGCGGCTCCACGAACACCACGTCCGAACCCAACAGCAGTCCCGCCGGCTTGCGCATGGCGAAGATGTGCAGGTTCCAGCTCCGGATGGCGTCCACGGCCGCCTCCACCGGCTGGCCGGGGAGGGCCCGCAGGGCGAGCGCCTCCACCGTCTCGTCCGGCCCGGGCGTCACGAACCGGCGCTGGCGCGACAGTGCAGGCGAGGCGGATATCGTCTCCCCGCCCGGAAGGCTCATCAGACCCGCTCGACGATGATCGCCGGGGCCATGCCGCCCGCCGCGCACATGGTGACGAGGCCGCGCTTGAGGTCGCGGCGCTCCAGCTCGTCGATGATGGTGCCGATCAGGATCGAGCCGGTGGCGCCGATCGGATGGCCCAGGGCCATGGCGCCGCCGTTCACATTGACCTTCTCGCGGTCGAGCTTGAGATCGCGGATGAACTTCTCGGCGACGACGGCGAAGGCCTCGTTGATCTCCCACAGGTCGATGTCGTCGGGGGTGAGGCCCGCCTTCTTCAGCACCTTGTAGGCGGCCGGGACCGGGGCGTTCAGCATCAGGGTCGGGCTGTCGCCGACGTTAGCCATGGCGACCACGCGGGCGCGGGCCTTCAGGCCGTGCTTGGCCGCATATTCCGGCGAGGCCAGCAGCACGGCGGCCGAGCCGTCCACGACGCCGGAGGAGTTCCCCGCGTGGTGGAAGTGCTGGATCTTCAGGTCCGGATAGACCTGGTTGATCAGGCCCGCGAACGTGGTGCCCTTGTCGTCCAGCGGCGCATTGGCCATGGCCTCGAACGAGGGCTTCAGGCTGGCCAGGCCCTCACGGGTGGTTTGCGGACGCGGGAACTCCTCGCGGTCCAGCGCCAGGGTGCCGTCCTCGTGATAGACCGGCACCAGCGAGCGGTCGAAGTGGCCGTTGCGGATGGCGTGGTCCGCGCGCTGTTGGCTGACGTAGGCCAGCTCGTCCAGCGCCTCGCGGCTGATGCCCTCCATGGTCGCGATGGCGTCGGCGCAGATGCCCTGGTGCGACTGGGGGTGCAGCTTGCGCAGGTGGGTGTTGCCGGCGTCCATCAGCGCCGGCCCCTCGAAGAAGGCGGCGTGCTGCGGCGCGCTGGCGGCGGTGTACGACATCATCTCGCAGCCGCCGGCGATGACCAGGTCTTCCATGCCCGACATGATCTGGGCCGCGGCCAGGTTCACGGCGGTGATGCCGGAGCCGCAGAAGCGGTCGAGGGTGACGCCGCTGGCCTTGATGTCGTAGCCGGCGTCCAGGGCGGCCATGCGGCCCATGTCATTGCCCTGCTTGCCGCGCTGGGACGAGGTGCCCCAGATCACGTCGTCGACGTCGGCGGTGTTGAGGTCGTTGCGCTTGGCGATCGCGGCCAGGACCGTGGCGGCGAGACGCTGGGGATGCTCGTCGGCGAGCGCTCCCTTGCCGACCTTGCCGACGCCCCGGGGCGTGCGGGCGGCGTCGATGATCAGGGCTTCGGGCATGGTCTTTCCTCGCGAGGCTAGGCGTTCTTTCCCCGCAGGTTCTTCTCCGTCCGTAAGGTCAGTCTAGGGGGGTTGTGGGGCGCGCGCGTGTCACCGCCGTCGCGGTGAAAACTGACGGATGCGCCAGAAAGGCCGGTGGGTCGTCCGAGCCTCAACCCCGCTGATTCGCCTGCGAGTTGAAAAGGCGCGCAGGTAAAGCCCAGGTATTCGCCTGGCAGGCGTAGAGGGGTGGACCATGTGGCGCGGATGTGATCAGGCTTAACCATAGAGCTGATGAAATTTGGGGCGATCGGCTGCTCAAGCCTCGACCCAAACGATCGTCGCCGCGCCTGGTGGGAAGGCGCAGACGGGAGGCTGACGCCTTTGGGCCGATGCCAAACGCCCTCCCTAGTTAGCACCCGGGGAGGGCGTTTCCGTGTCTGGAGCCTGGATCTGGAGGCTCTTGGGGACTGGCGGGCCGGCTTCCTGGCTCCTTCTCCTCACCCGTAGGGGGAGGGGGACCATGCGCAGCATGGTGGAGGGGGCTTTGCCACGAGCTCGGCGGATGGAGCGTTCCCCCTCCACCGCCCTGCGGGCGGTCCCCCTCCCCCTCCGGGTGAGGAGATGCCAAGGATCGCCTCAGTTCCTGGCAGCCTCTAGGATCGGGCCATGCTGCGGCACGTGAAATTCGCCAATCTGCCGGTGCGCGACCAGGACCGAGCCCTTGAATTCTGGCGCGACAGGCTGGGCCTGACCGTCGCGGCGGACGAGCCCTATGGCGAGGGCTTCCGCTGGATCGAGCTGTCGGTCGGCGAGGCTGAGACGCGGATCGTCTTCACGCGGCGGCCCGACGATCTGCCGTCGGACGAGCCGGACCTGATCCTGATCTCCGATGACGTGGACGACAGCTTCGCCGCGCTGGGCGCCAAGGGCGTGGTGTTCACGCAAGGCCCCCAGGACGCGCCCTGGCGGCCGGGCGAGCGCTATGCCCTGTTCCGCGACAGCGAGGGCAACCTGGTGATGCTGGGGAACGGCTGACGGTCAGGGCAACCTGGCCGGCGACGATCCGCATGTTGGCGGGGGGCAGGTGTGTCGCCGCGGAAGCGGACCTGAGGAATGGCTGCGCGGGGTGGATTGCGGACTCTGAGCCCACTAAGCTGAAGCTCAGTCACTCCGGAAGCCCAGATGGCCCCAGCGCTAAACGGCAAGCTCTTGGCGCTGGTCGCCGTGGCCATCCTTCTGCCCGTCCTGGCTCTCCTCTATCTACAAGACGGATCAGTGCAGACCCGTGTGCCATCTCATCCGGACGAGGTGAGGGCAGTATCCGTCGCACGCGCCTATGCGGAACGCCTGCCTCGCCTTCGGGAAAGAACTGCGCGACCAGCTCGGATCGCTGATGTTCGAGGACAGTGGGAAGTGCACTTCCCTCCGCCGCCCCCTTGGGGAGTGACGGGCACGGGCGGGCCGATCATCACGGTGGACAAGGCCACCGGCAAGGTCGTCCGCGCTCGCGCATCCGACTAGGGAGATTCTAGGAAGGCGGTTGTGGAACCCGACCGCTAAGGGTCGAAGGCGGTCTCTCTTGGTGAGCCAGACAGCGGACGTTCGTCGATGGCCGACAAGCGGGTCTTCCGGGGTCGCAGACGGATGGGTCGCTAACTTTGATTCCTCTCCCCTCTCTCTTCGCGTGGGGGAGAGGAGGGGCGTCCGTGGTCCGTGGCGCCGACGCCGACACGGGCGCCGCGTTCGGGGCATCCCGGGCTTTCGAAATATTGGCGTAATGTTGGGCCCGGAAAGTGACGGGGCGTTCAACTATGCCGGCTGGACCGGCTCAGAAAATTCGTTTGGGGGACAACTCATGAGCACCGCCCGCTATGGCGTCCTGGCCCTCCTGGCCTCCACCGCCCTGCTTTCGAGTTGCGCCACCGACACGACCGCTCCCAGCGCGATGGCGCAGGGGTCGGCGATCAGCGCCTCAGCCTCGGCGCCGGCGAACGTGGACAACTTCATGCTGGTGGACGCGGGCCTGGAGGCGCACGAGCTGTACCGGCTGTCGGACGCGCCCGCGGTGGTGATCGTGACCCAGGCGAACGGCGATGCGGCGATCCGCGCGGCGGCGCCGGCGCTGAAGGCGCTGGCCGCGTCCTACGGCGCCAAGGGCGTGGAGTTCAGGCTGCTGAACTCCAGCCTGAAGGACCGCCGCGAGGCGATCCTGGCCGAGGCGGGGAAGGTGGGTTTCGAGCTGCCGATCCTCATGGACGTGAACCAGCTGGTGGGCGAGGGCCTGGGGGTCACCCGCTCGGCCGAGGCGTTCGTGATCAACCCCAAGACCTGGCAGGTCGTCTATCGCGGTCCGGTGGCCGGCGTGGGCCCGGCGCTGGACGCCCTGGCGGCCGGCCAGCCGATCCCGGCCTCGACCGCGGCGCTGACGGGCGCGCCGATCGCGTTCCCCGAGCGCGGGGCGGGGGCGAAGCTGACCTATGTGAAGGACGTGGCGCCGATCCTGGAGGCCAAGTGCGTGGCCTGCCACCAGGAGGGCGGCATCGGCCCCTTCGCCATGACCAACTACGAGATGGTCAAGGGCTTCTCGCCCATGATCCGCGAGGTGATCCGCACCGACCGGATGCCGCCGTACAACGCCGATCCGCATGTGGGGAAATTCTCGGACGACAAGAACCTGTCGCCGGCGGAGATCAAGACGCTGGTCCACTGGATCGAGGCCGGGGCGCCGCGCGGCGAGGGGACCGACCCGCTGGGCGCGGTGAAGCACGTGGCCGCCGAGTGGCCGCTGGGCAAGCCGGACATGGTGATCGACATCCCGGCGTTCAAAGTGCCGGCCTCCGGCATCGTGGACTATCAGCGGCCGGCGATTGCAAACACCCTGACCGAGGGCAAGTGGATCCGCGCCACGACGGTGAAGCCGGGCGACCGCCAGTCGGTGCACCACGTCCTCACCGGCTGGATGAGCGAGATGCCGGCCAACGGCCAGTCGTCGGAGACCCGGTGGAAGGGCTCGGTGGGCGGCTATGCCGTTGGCGCGGAGTCGAACATCTATGCGTCGAACGTGGGCAGCTATCTGCCGCCGGGCGGGGCCATCGGCTTCCAGATGCACTACACGCCCTATGGCAAGGAGGCGGTCGATAACTCCAAGATCGGGGTCTATTTCTACGACAAGCCGCCGGAGCTGATGATGCGCAGCGTGGTGGTGATCGACCCCACCATCACGATCGCCGCCAACAGCGGCCGCCACAAGGAAGTGGCCTATGTGGAGTTCCCCAACGACGCGCTGCTCTATTCGGCCTTCCCGCACGCCCACTACCGCGCCTACGCCAACGACCTGTGGCTGCAGACGCCGGATGGGAAGAAGACGCTGCTGCTGAGCATGCCGCGCTACGACTTCAACTGGCAGCGGGCCTACACGTTCGAAAAGCCGGTGAAGATCCCGGCGGGCTCGCGGATCATCGCCAACTACGTCTACGACAACTCCAAGCGGAACCCGGCCAACCCCGACCCGACCATCAAGGTCACCTGGGGCGAGCAGAGCCACGAGGAGATGCTGTTCACCCAGCTGTCGTTCCGCTGGCTGGACGAGACGGCGGCGAAGCAGGTGGACAGCGACGCCCGGTTCGCGCCGACCCGCCTGATGGGGATGATGGACGACAACCTGGACGGCAAGCTGCAGAAGGCCGAGGCCAAGGGCCAGCTCGGCTCGATGATCGCCACCTACTTCGACCGCATCGACACCAGCAAGGACGGCGCGCTGGACAAGGCCGAGCTGGCGGCGGCCCAGGCCCTCCTTCCCGGCCGCCGCCGCGGCTCCGCCGAGGCCAGCAACGCGCCGGCCCGGCCGACGGGCGGCCGCTAGCCCTTCGGGCCGAAGGTGAGGGTCAGCATGGCCCTCACCGTGCGCGGCGCGATGGGCCACAGGAGGCTGGAGGGCGAGGCCCAGTAGCCGCCCTCGGCGGTGATGTTCGAGGCCAGGACCCGGAACTGCGCCGGCCGGCCGGCCAGCTCGAAGCGCCGGCGGGCCCCGATGTTGAGCAGGGGCGCGGCGGGGGTCTTGAACGTGTTGCCGCTGTCCGCCCACCGCTCGCCCCAGTAGGTGAACTGGGCGTCCACGGACCAGCCGGCGGCGAGTTCGCGCTCGACGCTGGCGTTGACCACGGTGGTCGAGATGCCGGCGGCGCGCGATCCGACCACGCCGGCGTCCACCAGCGGGCCGGTGACCTCGGGCTCGAACACCACGGCGCCCAGGACGATGCTGGTCTTCTCGTCCAGCTTGCCCGCCAGCGACCCCTCGATCCCGCGATGGCGGACGCGGCCCACCAGGTCGAAGGCGCCGTCGGCGCGGAAGCCGGTGGTGGGCTTGGAGACGTCGAAGACCGCGCCGATGAGCGTCAGGTCCGGGGTCAGGGCGTGGCGCACGCCCAGCTCGAACTGCTCGGCCTCGACGGGGGGCAGCACCTCGTTGCGGTTGGCAGCCGACTGGGGGGCGACGCCGGATTCCTCCAGGCCGGTCACCCAGCTGCCGAACACCGCGGTGCGTGGCGTGATGCTGACGATGGCCGAGGCGTTGTAGAGGGTGGTCTCGCTGACCCCGCGGGTCCGGGCGCCGCTCACCGTGTCGACGGTCTTGTCGTAGCGGGTGCGGTGGGCGCCCAGGCGCAGCTGCAGCCGGTCGCCCCAGGCCAGGCCATAGCCCACCGAGCCGGTGACCTGCTCCACCACGTCCAGGCCCCGGGCGCCGGACCAGCGGGGCTCGGCGCTGGGTGGCGGCTTGCCGGCCAGGGTGTAGGCGCCGATGTCGACGGCGAGGCTGGAGGCCAGGTCCACCTCGCTACGCCGGCCGCGGGCCGAGATGCTGAAGAGGTGGCTGAGCTCGCCCGTGCGGACCACGCGGCTGACCCGCGCCTCGGCGCTGTCGGACACGTTGGTGCGTCCCGGATTGACCAGGGTCTTGCCTCGCACCGAGCCGTCGGCCCGCGTCTCGACCACCGTGAAGTCGGCGCGGTCGTTGTCGAAGATCGAGCGGAAGGCCGACAGGTTCACCGACCAGTCGCCGAACGCGCCGTCGTAGAGGACGCCCAGGTTGGTGTTGGCCGCCTCCACCCGCGCCCAGTCGGGGCCATAGTTGTGCACCGCCCGCGGGTTCGGCGGCACGGCGCCGTCTGCCGCCTTCATGGCGTAGTCGCCGTCGTAGTTCCGCGCGTAGTGGCTGACGAAGGCGCGGATCCTCTGGCCGGGCGAGACCCGCCAGGCGCCGACCACGCCGACATCCACGGCCTCGCCCTCGGTGCCGGGCGCCCAGCGGACCAGGGGCCGGGCGACGAAGCCGCCGGTCAGGCTGAACCGGTCGTCCTCGCTTTTCCAGGAGCCGTTACCCTCGATGGTCCGCGTGCCGAAGTCGCGCAGGCCGGCGCCCAGGCTGAACTGGTTCACCGGGCCCGCCTCGCGCAGGCGATAGTTCACCACGCCCGACGGCGCGGGATAGGCCAGGCGCGCCGCGTTGACCCCCACGCGGACGCCCACGCCCGCCAGCACCGGGTCGTTCAGGGGGGAGGCCCGGCTGAAGTAGGCGTCCTCGATCCGGTAGGCGCCCGAGGCGCCGAGGTCGAAGCCGCGCACCTGACCCTCGCTGTAGAGGCCGAGCTGTTCGATCCCCACGCGCTCGCCGAAGGCGTCGGCGGCGGACTTCACCGCGCTGTCCTGGGCCGCGGCGGGCGTGACGGCCGCCAGGGCGAGGAAGAGCGGACGGGTGATGCGTGACATCGTTGTAATCCCGGCGAACCTGACTGTTCAGACCGGGCGGTTTGTCAGATGTTGCGGCGGGGACGGCGTGGCTGCGGGCGTGATTTCTACGTGATGGTTTCGCGATGAACGAACATGTCGCGCTATGGCCGAAGCTGGCGCTGGCCCGGGAGCTGCCGTTCAGCCTGGCCGGCACCCTGGTGCGTCCCTCGGCCCTGGAGGTCGAGTTCGGCGGGCAGGTCACGACGCTGGAGCCGCGGGTCATGAAGGTCCTGGTGGCGCTGCAGCGGGCCAAGGGCCATCCGGTCAGCCGCGACGAGCTGATCGACCTCTGCTGGGAAGGCCGCATCGTCACTGAGGGCGCCCTGAACCGCTGCGTGGCCCACCTGCGCAAGGCGCTGGGCGACAACCCGCAGATCCGCCTCGATACCATCCCGACGGTGGGCTACCGCCTCCAGGCCGGGGCCGGCGTGCGGCCGGTGGCGGCGAACGAGGCACCGGCGCCGACGTCGGCCCCGCGCGCGCCGCGGCGGCGGCTCGTCATCGCGCTGGGCGTTGCTCTCGTGGCAGCCGTGGGCGTGCTGGTGCTGGCCCTGTCGCCGCGCCCGGTGACCTGGACCACCGCCGCCTACCATCCGCTGACCTCCGAGACAGGGATGGAGACGCACCCGGCGATCTCGCCCAACGGGCAGCAGCTGGTCTATGCGCAGCGGCCGGATTCCACGGTGGGGCGCGACCTCTACATCCGCGGCGTGGACCAGGGCACGCCGGTCCGGATGACCAGCCACCCGCACGACGACCACAGCCCGGCCTGGTCGCCCCGTGGCGACCGGATCGTGTTCGTCCGCAGCCATCCGGACGGGGCGTGCAGCCTGGTGGTGGCCCCGGCGCCGGTGGGGCCGGAACGGGTGGCCGCGCGCTGCCAGTCCTCGACCTACACCCGGGTGGCCTGGCTGGACGACAACACCGTGGCTATCGGTGACCGCCCCGGGCCTGGGCAGCTCTGGCGGATCCGTGCGGTGGACCTGACCACCGGCGCCGCCCGCGACCTGACCGCGCCGCCGGCGGAGACCCTGGGTGACAGCGATCCCAGTACCTCACCGGGCGGCCGTTACATCGCCTTCCGCCGCAGCCTGCTGCACGGGGCCGACGACCTGTTCCTCAAGGACCTGAAGACCGGGCGCGAGCGCGCCCTGACCACCGACGGCTGGAAGGCGGCCGGCTACGTGTGGTCGGCCGACGGGCGGCACCTGTTCTATTCGTCGAACCGAGGCGGGGAGTTCGGCCTGTGGACCGTGGACACGGCCCGCGACCGACCCCCGACGCGCATCAGCCTGGGCGCCGGCCAGCTCAGCTTCAGCCGCATGTCCATCGACCGGCGCAACCGGGTGGTCGTCGAGGCCTCGCGCATCCGCACCAACATCCTGGCGCTGTCGCCGGACGGGACGACCCAGCCGGTGACGAACGCCACCGGCAGCGACTGGGACCCCGTCGGCGCGGCGGACGGGGCGGTGGCCTATGCCTCGAACCGGAACGGCGGATCGGAGCTTTGGGTGACCTATCCGAACGGCCAGTCCGTGCGGCTGACGAACATCGGCGGCAGCTATGTCCACTGCCCGTCGTGGTCGCCGGACGGGCGCAGCCTGGTTTTCGTGGCGGTGAAGGGACGGCGGGCCGAGCTCTACACCGTCCGCCGCGACGGCTCGCAACTGCGGGCGATCACGACGGATGGGCTGGACAAGCTGGACCCCGTCTGGGCGCCGGACGGCAGCATCCGCTACGTCCAGCGGACCGCGGCGGGCTACCGGGTCATGAAGATCGCCGCGGGCGGGGGCCAGCCGCAGGCGACGACGGCCACCGGTGTGCGCGAGCTTCAGATCGCGCCGGACGGGCGGCTGTTCGGCCGGGCGGCGACGGGCGATCAGGTTCGCCCGCTCGACGGCCCGGGGCCGCAGGTCAGCGTCTCCGGCAGCGACTCGTGGACGGTGGGCCGCGACGGCGTCTATGTGCTGCGCGCCCGGCGAGAAGCGCCGCCGGCGGTGTGGCTGCACCCCTGGGAGGGGCCGGCGCGCCGGATCGCCGTGGTTCCCACCGCCTCCAGCGCCCTGGGGCTGGCTCCCGACGGCACGGTCCTCATCTCCCGCTATCTGGACGAGCAGGTGGACTTAGGAATGTTCGACCTGGCGGCGAAGTAGGGCCTACTGCGCCGCCGTCTCCTGGGCGTAGCCGAGCTGTTCGTTCAGGCGGTCCAGGACCGTGATCGCCGCTTCCGGGATCACCGTGCCGGGCGCGAAGACCGCCGCGACGCCCATGTCCTCCAGGGCCTTGAAGTCCTCGGGCGGGATCACGCCACCCACGAACACCAGGATGTCTGGCCGGCCTAGCTTGGCGAGCTCGGCCTTCAGCTCGGGCACCAGGGTCAGGTGGCCGGCGGCCAGGGAGCTGGCGCCCACCGCATGAACGCCGGTCTCCACCGCCTCGGCGGCCGCCTCGGCGGGGGTCTGGAACAGGTCGCCGATCTCCACGTCGAAGCCGAGGTCGGCGAAGCCCGAGGCGATCACCTTCTGGCCGCGGTCGTGGCCGTCCTGGCCCATCTTGGCCACCATGATCCGCGGCTTGCGGCCGTCCGCCTGGACGAAGGCCTCGGTCATGGCCCGCGCCCGGTCCGAGGCGGCGGTGGCGCCGGCCTCGCGCAGGTAGACGCCCTTCACGGCATCGGCGTGCGCCTTGTGGCGGTTGAACACCTTCTCGAGGGCGAAGCTGATCTCGCCGACCGTAGCCTTGGCGCGGGCGGCGTTGACCGCCAGTTCCAGGAGGTTGGCCTTGCCCGCCGCGCCGGCGGTCAGGGCGTCCAGCGCCGCGGCTACGGCCTCGGGGTCGCGCTCGGCTTTCAGGCGGTTCAGCTTGGCGATCTGCGCCGCGCGCACCGCCGAGTTGTCGACCTTGAGCACCGGGATGTCGTCCGGCACGTCGGGGCGGTAGCGGTTCACACCCACGACGCTCTGCTTGCCGCTATCGATCCGCGCCTGGATCCGGGCCGAGGCCTCCTCGATCCGGCGCTTGGGCAGACCTTCCTCGATGGCCTTGGCCATGCCGCCCAGGGCTTCGACCTCGGCGATGTGGGTCAGGGCGCGCTTGGCCAAGTCGGCGGTCAGGCGCTCGACGTAGAAGCTGCCGCCCCACGGATCGACCACCCGCGGCTGGCCGCTCTCCATCTGCAGGAAGAGCTGGGTGTTCCGCGCGATGCGGGCGGAGAAGTCCGTGGGCAGGGCCAGGGCCTCGTCCAGGGAGTTGGTGTGCAGGCTCTGGGTTTGGCCGCCCGTGGCGCCCATGGCCTCGACGGCCGTGCGCGGCACGTTGTTGAAGACGTCCTGGGCTGCGAGGCTCCAGCCGCTGGTCTGGGTGTGGGCGCGCAAGGCCAGCGAGCGGGCGTCCTTGGGGTCGAACTCTTGCTTCATGAGCTTGGCCCAGAGCAGGCGGCTGGCCCGCTGCTTGGCGACTTCCATGAACATGTTCATGCCGGCGCACCAGAAGAACGACAGGCGCGGGGCGAACTGGTCGACCGTCATGCCGGCCGCGACACCTGCGCGGACGTATTCGATCCCGTCGGCCAGGGTGTAGGCGAGCTCCAGGTCCAGCGTCGCCCCGGCTTCCTGCATGTGGTAGCCGCTGATCGAGATCGAGTTGAACCGCGGCATCTCCTTGCTGGTGTAGGCAAAGATGTCCGCGATGATCCGCATCGAGGGGCCGGGCGGATAGATGTAGGTGTTCCGGGTCAGGAACTCCTTCAGGATGTCGTTCTGGATCGTGCCGGCCAGCTTCTCGTGCGGCACGCCCTGTTCTTCCGCCGCCACGATGTAGAGCGCCAGGATCGGCAGAACGGCGCCGTTCATGGTCATCGAGACGGTCATCTTGTCGAGCGGGATGCCGTCGAACAGCGTCCGCATGTCGTAGATGCTGTCGATGGCGACGCCCGCCATGCCGACGTCGCCGGTCACGCGCGGGTGGTCGCTGTCGTAGCCGCGGTGGGTGGCGAGGTCGAACGCGATCGACAGGCCCATCTGCCCGGCCGCCAGGTTGCGGCGGTAGAAGGCGTTGGAGTCCTCGGCCGTGGAGAAGCCCGCGTACTGGCGGATCGTCCACGGGTTCGTCGCGTACATGGTCGGGTAGGGGCCGCGCACGAACGGCGCCAGGCCCGGATAGCCGCCCAGCGCGGCCAGCCCCTCGATGTCGGCGGCGGCGTAGGCCGGGCGCACGTCGATGCCCTCGGGCGTCGCCCAGGCCTCGCCGGCGGGGGCGGGGAAAGGGGCGAACTCGCCGTCGAACGGCAGGGTCGAGAAGTCGGGGAAGCTCACGCCGTCACCTCATGCTTTTCCGACAGCCGAACCGGCTTCAGCGCCACGCACTTGCCGTCCGGGCCGGGGAGCCGCGCCGCTTCGGGATCCAGGGCGGCGGCGGCGCCCGGCTCCACCTCCACAGGCGCAGGGTCGGTCGGGGGGAAGGCGGTGACGCCGAGGATCTTGGGCTCCCCGCGCGCGGCGACCGCCGCCTCGACGTCCTTCGCCACCAAGCCGTTTTCCAGCGCCTTGATGATCCCGCCGGCCGCTTCGATGGCCTGCAGCCGGTCCCAGGCGGCCCGGGCGATCTGGTCGGTGAGGGACTCGACGTAGCCGGAGCCGGCGGCGGGGTCGGCCACCCGGCCGATGCCGGCTTCTTCCATGAGGACGAGCTGGGTGTTGCGGCTCTGGCGGCGGCCGAAGGCGGTGGGCAGTCCGAGGGCGTCGGTGAAGGATCCCAACACCACCGCATCGGCCCCGCCGGCTGCGGCGCCGAAGCCGGCGGCGGTCAGGCGGATCATGTTGGTCCAGGGGTCCTGGGCGGTCAGCATCCGGCGCGAGGTGCGCGCCTCGATGCGGGCCAGGGCGCCGGCGCCCGAGGCCGTCGCGATCCGGGCGTACACGGCGCGCGCGGCGCGCAGCTTTGCCAGCGTCAGGAAGTAGTCGCCGTCGGCGGCCAGCCCCAACGTGATCCGCGCGAAGGCGTCCGCCACCGGCATGCCGGCCCGCACCAGCGCCTTGGCGTAGGCGATGGCGGTCGCGGCGGCCACGGCCACCTCCAGCGCCTCGCCGCCGCCGGCCTCGTGGGCCACCCGGCCCGAGGCGAGGAACAGCTGCGCCTGCGGATAAGTCTGGGCCAGCCGCACGCCCAGGGTCGCGGCGCTGACCAGGTGGCTCTCGATCGGGCCAGGGCTTTTCCCTGTCTCGGCGAAGGCGCTCAAGGGGTCGAGGTTGAGGTTCAGCTTGGCGCCCGGCGAGGACTTCGCCACCGCGTGCAGCGCGTCGGCCGCCTTGGGACCGAGGAATCCGGCGTCAAGGCCGACCGGGGCCAGTTCGACGATCACGTCCTTCAGCGCCCGGCCGAGCGCCTCGGCGGAGGCATGGCCCTTCACGATCACGGATGCTGCGCCGCCCTCCAGGTCCGCCAGCAGCTCCGCGTTTGCACGCGCGGGATCAGCGTGCGCGGAAAGCACGCGGATGTCCCAGGGCCGCTCGCCATCGAAGGGGCGGGCTGGAAAGGCGGCCGGCCGCTCGCTGGCCGCATAGAGTGGAGCGATTTCGAGGCCTTCGACGGTGGACTTGACCAGGCTCTCGAAGGGCTTGTCGCCCAGCGTCTTGGCCACAAGGGCGCGCCAGGCGTCTTCGCCGGCGGGTGGGATTCCAGGGTCGAGAAGGGTCGTGTCGGCCATGCCGGGAATTGCGCCCCCGCACGCGCGGGCGTCAAGTTCACGCAAGGGGAGAGGAGGGCGTGAACGCCTTGGACGTCAGGGCGCCAGCTCCGCCACGAGCCGCCAGCTTCGTTGCTCGGTGATGTACGCCCGGTTGCCGATGCTTTCAGGCGGAGCGCCGCGGAGGACTTCAGTGAGGTCGCGGGCCATGGCTCGGCTGCGGATGTAGTAGCTGTGCAGCACCAGGGGGTCGGCGTCGCCGGCCACGTTGCGGCAGTCCACCAGCACGATCTTCTTGGGGATCATGTCGATCAGCCGCGGCCCGTCCGAGCCCAGGCGGTCGGGATTGGTCTTGGTCTTGTCCGAGATCAGCAGGGCCCGGTCGTTGGGGTTGAAATAGACCGTCACCTGCCGGCCGAGGCGCGGCAGCAGCTTCAGCTTGCTGTCGTGCTCGAAGGTGTCGTCGTCCTCGTCGGGCGCCGCCAGCATGATCTGGTCGAAGAAGCGGTTGAGGGCGGTGGGCTCCTTGGCGATCAGGGCCTGGAGGCCCTGGCGCAGCACATAGGCCCCCATGCTGTGGGCCAGGAGGTGAAGTCGCCGCTGGCAGTATTCCTCGCTGTCCAGCTTCACGAGGTAGTCGCGCAGCTTCAGATAGGTCCGGGCCAGGGCAGGGCCGGTCGCCCGCGCGTCCTCCCGGTCGCTGTAGTAGGACATCAGCGGCACCGCCTGGCCGTCGGACGGCCAGCTGAACAGGACGACGTTCACCTGCCGCCCGTCGATGACCACGTCCTGCGCGAGCCGCGCGGCCGCCTCGAGCGCGCCGGTGAAGCTGACGTTGAAGCCGTGGATGAAGACCAGGGTGTCCGACAGCCCGCCCTTCATCAGGGTGCGCAGGTCTTCGAGGAACCGTTCGGAGCCGCCCTTGATGCCGGTCTGGGTGGTGCGCTCGGGATAGACCGTCACGCCGGCCAGTTGCGGCCCGGCCGCGCCGGCGTTGAACTCCGCATAGCCGAAGCGCAGGGCCGCGACGCCGTCCGGGTTGAACTTGCCCCCGAAGGCCTGGAGCTTGTTGCCCGGCTGGAAGTTGCGGTTGGTGGCAAAGAAGACCTTGATCGCGGCCATGGGACGCCTCCGGAGGTGAAGCCTCCGCATCTTGGCCAACTCAGGGTCGAAGCGGCAATGTTGTTCTATCGCAGCGGGCTTGGCCGCCGTCGGGTCAGGGTGGCAACATCTCCGCGCTGGGTCGGGATATTGCCCGCCGCGTCATGTTTGCGTACAACGTAAATCTAACAACTGGCCTATCTGCCAAACATCGAGGATCGCTCTCATGGCCCTGCCGCCCGTTCTCCGCGACCGCCTCCGCCTGCCGGTGATCGGCAGCCCGCTGTTCATCATCTCGGTCCCCGACCTCGTGATCGCCCAGTGCAAGGCGGGGATCGTCGGCTCGTTCCCGGCGCTGAACGCGCGGCCAGCCTCGCTGCTGGACGAGTGGCTGCACCGCATCACCGAGGAGCTGGCGGCGTGGGATCGCGACCACCCGGACACGCCGTCGGCGCCGTTCGCCGTGAACCACATCGTCCACAAGACCAACGACCGGCTGGAGCATGACCTGGAGGCCTCGACCAAGTGGAAGGCGCCCATCGTCATCACCTCGCTGGGCGCGCGGGAGGACGTGAACGCGGCGGTGCACTCCTATGGCGGCGTGGTCCTGCACGACATCATCAACGACCGTTTCGGCCGCAAGGCCGTGGAGAAGGGGGCCGACGGCCTGATCGCCGTGGCGGCCGGCGCCGGGGGCCATGCCGGCCAGCTCTCGCCCTTCGCCCTGGTGCAGGAACTGCGCGAGTGGTTCGACGGGCCGATCGCCCTGTCGGGCTCGATCGCCAATGGCCACGCCATCCTGGGCGCCCAGGCCATGGGCGCGGACCTGGCCTACATGGGCTCGGCGTTCATCGCCACGCAGGAGGCCGCGGCCGACCCGGCGTACAAGGAGATGATCGTGGCCTCCAGCGGCGACGACATCGTCTACACCAACCTCTTCACCGGCGTGCACGGCAACTATCTGAAGCCGTCGATCATCGCTGCGGGCATGGATCCCAACGACCTGCCGCACTCGGACCCGTCGAAGATGAACTTCGGATCGGGCGGCAACCAGAAGTCCAAGGCCTGGCGCGACATCTGGGGCTGCGGCCAGGGGATCGGCGCCGTGAAGAGCGTGCCGACCGTGGCCGAGCTCGTCGGCCGCCTGTCCGACGAGTACGAGCGGGCCAAGTCCGAACTCGCCACCAAGACCTCCTTCACCGCGGGCCGCGTCCTGATGGCGGCGGAGTAGGCTTTAGGAAATCTGCGGCGAGGCTCAGCTTAATCCCATCTAGTCGATAGGATTAAAGGGTGTAAGGTCTCCCGGACCGCAACCGGGGGATTCGAGATGACGTCACCAGCCCTGCGCGAGATCGCGCCCGCCCTCCTAACCCTGCTGCTCTGCGGGGTCGCGACAGGCGCGATCGCCCAGACGGCCGCGCCGGCGCCTGCGACCGACGCGGCCGCCATCGCGGCGGACCAGGAGGCCGGCGCGACGGTGGGGGAGGTGACCGTCACCGCCCGGCGGCGGCAGGAGACGGTGCAGTCGGTCCCGCTGGCGATCTCGGTGATCGGGGCGGACAAGGTGGACGCGACCGGCGCGTTCAACGTCGGCCGCCTACAGCAGCTCACGCCGACCCTGCAGTACTATTCGTCGAACCCGCGCAACACGGCCGTGAATATCCGCGGCCTGGGCGTGCCGTTCGGCCTGACCAGCGACGGCTTCGAGCAGGGCGTCGGGTTCTATGTGGACGACGTCTATAACGCCCGCGTCGCCACGGCGACGTTCGACTTCCTGGACATCTCGCGGATCGAGGTGCTGCGCGGCCCGCAAGGCACGCTCTACGGCAAGAACACCACCGCCGGGGCGGTGAACATCACCACCAACCAGCCGACCTTCGATTTCGAAGGCAAGGCGGAGGTCTCGGTGGGCAACCTTCAGTTCAAGCAGGCGAAGGCGGCGATCTCGGGCCCGCTGACGGACACCATCGCCGCGCGACTGGCCGTTTCGACCACCACCCGCCGCGGGACGATCTACAATGTCACCAGCCGGCAGTACGTGAACGCCCAGGACAATCTCGGCGTCCGCGGTCAGATCCTCTACAGGCCGAGCGACAATCTGGCGGTGACGTTCGCGGCCGACTACAGCAAGCAGGACGCCGAGTGCTGCGCCCAGATCTATGTGCGGACCGGCGCGACCCAGCGGCCGCTGAACCGCCAGTACGCCGCCCTCGCGGCCGCGCAGGGCTATTCGGTCGTCAGCACCAATCCCTTCGACCGCCTCACCGACGTCGACGCCAATCTCAACGCGGGCAACAAGATCGGCGGGGCTTCGGCGCGGGTGGTCTGGAACGTGGGGCCGGGCACGCTGACGTCGATCACCGCCTGGCGCTTCTGGGACTGGAAGCCGGAGAACGACCGCGACTTCCTGGGGCTGTCGATCGTCTCGAAGTCGCAGAACCCGTCGCAGCAGGACCAGTACTCGCAGGAGCTGCGCTACAACTACGCAAACGAGCGGCTCGATCTCGTGGTGGGCGCCTTCGCCTTCAAGCAACGGGTGGACACCCAGGGCGTGGAGCAGCAGGGACCTGCGTCCAGCCGCTGGAACATCACCCCCAGCAACCCGCTTTCGAACGATCCGACCGTCCTGGACGGCCTGGTGGCGCGCAATACGCAATCGCTCAAGAACACCAGCTTCGCCCTGTTCGGCCAGGCGAGTTGGAAGCTGACTGAGGACCTTACGATCCAGCCGGGCGTGCGGCTGAACTACGACAAGAAGGAGGGGTTCTATCAGCGCCTCGTCTTCGACGGGCAGGGGCTTCCCGTCCTGTTGGGCCAGACGGGCGCCCGCCGGGCCGCGCAGCTTGCCGTCTTCACGCCGCAGCTCAGTGCGCCGGAGTTCAGCGACTGGAACTTCAGCTACGACCTGACGGCCAGCTACCGGTTCGCTCGGGACGTGCTGGGCTACGCCACCTACGCCAAGAGCTTCAAGACCGGCGGGGTGAACCAGAACGGCCTGCCGACCGACGCGGCGGGAAACCCGATCCTGGCGGCGGGCGCCATCAAGCCCGAGGACGTGGACCACTACGAGGCGGGCCTGAAGACCCAGTTCTGGGATCGGCGGGCGACCCTCAACCTCTCGGCCTTCCGCACCGACATCAAGGATTACCAGGCCACGGTCACGAACGGTCAGTTGGGCGTCCTGCGGGGCTACCTGGCCAATGCCGGCAAGGTCCGCAGCCAGGGCTTCGAGTTCGACTTCGCCGTCCGGCCCAGCGAACGGTTCAACGCCTATCTCAACGGCGCCTATACCGACGCCACCTACCGCAAGTTCGTGGACGCCCCGTGCCCGCCGGAACTGTCGGGCGGCACGACGGTCGGCGCCGGGCAGACCCCGAGCGCGCCGGGAACGCCTGGCGGCCTCAGCCCGGCCAATTGCGACATCTCGGGCCAGCGACTTCCGGGCGTGTCCAAGTGGAGCCTCTCGTTCGGCGCCGAAATGAATGCGCCGGCGACGTTGCTCGGCAATGAGGGCGAGCTCTACCTGGGCTACGACGGCAGCTACCGGTCGAACTTCTCGTCCAACGCCTCGCCCTCCGCCTACACCTGGGTCGACGGCTATGCGCTTTCCAACTTCCGGGCCGGCTTCCGGACGCCGGAGGGCTTGAACCTCTACGCCTGGGTCCGCAACGCCTTCCACGAGGACTACTTCGAACAGCTCGCCGTGGGCCCCAGCAACACCGGGTTGATCGCCGGCACGCCGGGCGACCCGCAGACCTTCGGCGTAACGCTGAAGGCAGCGTTCTGACCAGGCGGGCGCAGAAAAACTGCGGTCGCCTTCATCTTATTCCTATTTAATCTATGGGGATGATCTGGCTTAGTTGCTGGACCGCTCCGGGAGCCTGCCATGTCGATCGACGAGATACTGAACCGCCGCCGCCTCATCGCCACCGCAGCCGCCGTGGCGGTGGTTCCCGGCTGGGCCAGCGCCGAGTCGGGCAAGTCGCTGACGCTGCTCAACGTCAGCTACGATCCGACGCGCGAGCTCTACAAGGACGTCAACGCCGCCTTCGCCGCCTATTGGAAGTCGCGGACAGGCCAGACCCTGACCCTCAACCAGAGCCACGGCGGCTCGGGCAAGCAGGCCCGGGCGGTCATCGACGGCCTGGAAGCCGACGTCGTCACCCTGGCCCTGGCCTACGACATCGACGAGATCGCCACGCGCGCCAAGCTGCTGCCCGCGAACTGGCAGAGCCGCCTGCGCAACAACTCTGCGCCTTACACCTCGACCATCGTGTTCCTGGTGCGGAAGGGGAATCCGAAGGGCATCCGGGACTGGGGCGACCTGGTCAAGCCGGGCGTCCAGGTGATCACCCCGAACCCCAAGACCTCGGGCGGCGCGCGCTGGAACTACCTGGCCGCCTACGCCTGGGCGCTGAAGCAGCCGGGGGGGACGCCGGCGAAGGCCGAAGCCTATCTGTCGGCCCTGTTCAAGAACGTGCCCGTCCTCGACACCGGCGCGCGGGGATCCACGACGACCTTCGCCGAGCGCGGCCTGGGCGATGTGCTGCTGGCCTGGGAGAACGAAGCCTATCTGTCGCTGGAGGAGTTCGGGCCGAAGTTCGACATCGTCTATCCCAGCCTCTCGATCCTGGCGGAGCCGACGGCGGCCCTGGTGGACAAGAACGTCCAGCGCCACGGTACGCGGGTGGTCGCCACCGGCTACCTGAACTTCCTCTACAGCCCCCTGGCGCAGGATCTGATCGGCAAGCACCATTTCCGGCCGCGCGACCCCAAGGCGCTGGCCAAGTACGGGGCCAAGTTCCGGAAGCTGCCCATGGTGACCATCGATGGCGAGTTCGGCGGGTGGCGAAAGGCCCAGGCGGCGCACTTCGCCGACGGCGGCGTGTTCGACCGCATCTACAGGCGCTAGCGCCGGATGACCGTCGCCGCACTGGCGTCCCCGCCGCGGACGCCTCGCCGTCGCTGGCTGCAGCCCAGCATCCTCCCAGGCTTCCCCTTGGCCATGGGTTGGACCCTCATGTGGCTGGGCCTCGTGGTGGTTCTGCCGCTCACCGCCCTCGTGCTTCGGCCCTGGGAGGTCGGGCTCTCGGGCATCTGGTCGACCCTGACCGAAGACCGGGTGCTGGCCGCGCTGCGCCTCAGCTTCGGCGTGTCGCTCCTGGCGGCGCTGACCAACATCCCGCTGGGCTTGATGACCGCCTGGACGCTCACCCGATACGAGTTCCCGGGCCGACGGGTCATCGACGCGCTCGTCGACCTGCCGTTCGCTCTGCCGACAGCGGTGGCGGGCATCGCGCTCACGGCCATTTATGGCCCCACCGGCGTCCTCGGCGAGCCCCTGGCGAAGCTGGGGATCAAGGCCGCCTACAATCCCATCGGGATCTACATCGCGCTCCTGTTCATCGGCCTGCCGTTCGTCGTGCGTACGGTCCAGCCGGTGCTGCAGGACCTGGACCGGGAGGTGGAGGAGGCCGCCCAGACCCTCGGCGCCACCAACCTGCAGCGCTTTCGCCTCGTGGTGCTTCCAGCCGTCCTGCCGGCGCTGGTCTCGGGCTTCAGCCTGGCCTTCGCGCGGGCGGTCGGCGAGTACGGCAGCGTGATCTTCATCGCCGGCAACATGCCGCTGAAGTCCGAGATCGCCCCGCTGCTGATCGTCATCAAGCTGGAACAGTACGACTACGCCGGCGCCGCCACGGTGGGGCTGGCCATGCTGCTGATCTCCTTCGGCGCGCTGCTGGCGGTCAATGGCCTGCAGCTCGTCCTGGCCCGGCGAGGCCGCGCATGACCCTGCTTCGCCAAGGCTTCGCAGGGCGGGGCCCCCTCGTTCGTCTGCCGGGGCTTGCGCCCCTGTTCCTGGCCCTGACGCTCCTGGTCCTGGGCGTGCTGATCGTGCTGCCGCTGGGCGTGGTTTTCCACCAGGCGTTCGCCCGGGGGCTTGAGGCCTATCTGGAGCCGCTGAAGCAGCCCGACGCCCTGGCCGCGATCCGGCTGACCCTGGTCGTGGCGGCGATCTCCGTGCCGCTGAACGCGGTGTTCGGCGTGGCGGCCGCGTGGGCGGTGGCCAGGTTCGAGTTCCGGGGCAAGAGCCTCCTGGTCACTTTCATCGACCTGCCGTTCTCCATGTCGCCGGTGGTCTCGGGCCTGGTCTGGGTGCTGCTGTTCGGCGCCCAGGGGTGGTTCGGCCCCTGGCTGCAGGACCACGGCGTGAAGATCATCTTCGCCACCACGGGCTTGGTCCTGGCGACCACCCTGGTCACGCTCCCATTCGTCGCCCGCGAACTGATCCCGCTGATGCAGGACCAGGGCGCGGACGAAGAGGCCGCCGCGCTCACCCTGGGCGCCGGCGGCTGGACCACCTTCTTTCGGGTGACGCTGCCGAACATCAAGTGGGCGCTGCTCTATGGCGTCCTTTTGTGCAACGCCCGCGCCATGGGCGAGTTCGGCGCGGTCTCCGTCGTCTCCGGCAGCGTCCGTGGCCTGACCACCACTTTGCCGCTCCACGTCGAGGTGCTCTACAATGACTACGAATTCGTCGGCGCCTTCGCGGCGGCCTCAATCCTGGCCGGCCTCGGGCTCCTCACCCTGGTCCTCAAGACCGTCCTCGAATGGCGTCATTCCGGTGAACTTTCGGCAAGCCGACGACATTAGCGCCCCGACCCCGACCGCCCTTGAGATCAAGGGGATCTCGAAGGCCTTCGGCCGCTTTCCGGCGCTGAAGCAGGTGTCGCTCCAGGCCAAGGACAAGGAATTCCTGGCGCTGCTGGGGCCGTCCGGCTCGGGCAAGACGACGCTGCTGCGCGTGCTGGCCGGGCTGGAGACGCCCGACGCCGGCGAAGTGCGCTTCGCGGGTGAGGACTTCCTGGCCCTGCCGGTGCGTCGCCGGAAGGTCGGGATGGTGTTCCAGCACTACGCCCTGTTCCGGCACATGACCGTGGCACAGAATATCGCGTTCGGGCTGACGGTCCGGAAGCGGGCGGAAAAGCCGGGCAAGGCCGAGATCGCCGACCGCGTGGCGCACCTGCTGCAGCTCGTGCAGCTCGAGGGGCTCGACAAGCGCTACCCCTCCCAGCTCTCGGGCGGCCAGCGGCAGCGCGTGGCCCTCGCGCGGGCGCTGGCGATCGAGCCGCGGATGCTGCTGCTGGACGAGCCGTTCGGCGCCCTCGACGCCCAGGTCCGGCGCGAGCTGCGCCGCTGGCTGCGCGAGCTGCACGACCGGGCGGGCGTCACCACCGTCTTCGTCACGCACGATCAGGAGGAGGCGCTGGACCTGGCTGACCGGGTGGCGATCCTGAAGGACGGCGAGCTGATCCAGCTTGGCACGCCCAACGAGGTCTACGAGCATCCCGCGACGCCTTTCGTCTTCGACTTCCTGGGCCAGGCCTGCCGGCTGCCCGGTGTCGTGGACGGGGGGCGGCTGCGGATCGCCGGCTGGGAGGGCGAGGCGCCGGCCGGCGCGCCCCAGGGCCCGGTCGAGGTGTTCTTCCGGCCCGACGAGGTGGCCTTTGCGCCGCCGGGCGGGACGGGCCTTGCGACCCAGGTGCGCGGCGTCGCCCAGCGCGGTCCGGACGTGCGGATCGACTGTCACGTAGAGGGCGCGCCTATGGAGCTGCAAGCCCACGGGCCCAGCCTGCCGCCGGGCGTCGGTCCGGGGCTGTCGGTGCGGATCACCCCCCTCCGTCCACAGGTTTACGCCGCCGCTTGAATCCAAACGGCTGAGTCGTGCGTTGAGGGGACATGAGCGAACTCACCCGCCGCTTCTGTGTCCATGGCGTCGCTGAGTCGGCGTCCCGCGCCCACCTCATTGAAGGCGTCAGTTTCGAGGACGCAGCCCTGAGTTTCCTGGGCGAGCACCACCCCGTGGCCGACGCCGACAACGAGGTCAGCCTCTACGTCGAGGACCTGGACACCGGCGAGCGCCAGTGCTTCCGCATCGACCCCGAGACCGGCGAAACCGCGCCCTGCGACTAGCCGCCGTTTGCGGCCAGCCAGCGGTCCATCTCCGGCACCCGGTCCCTGATCACGCCCAGACGATAACGGACCGCCGCCTCGGCCTTCTCGACCTCGCCGCGGGTTGAGGCCGGCACGGTGGCCTTGAGCTTCGCGAGCTTGTCCAGCATCGCCGGATCGCGCGAGCCGGTGGCCAGTTGCGCGAAATAGGTGATGCGGCTGGTGGGCTCGAGGAACGCCTCAAGCTTCGCGCGGTTGGCCAAGGCGAAGTCGTACGCCTTGTCCGGGAAGGCCCCGGCGACGGCGGCGATGATGCCGGGGACTTCGGTCGGCTGCGGCTCGCCGCTCAGGGCCAGGGCCAGGGTGCGGTCGGCCAGGGCGGCGTCTTCGCTAGAGCCCAGGTAGCCGTAGAGCCGCGCCCGGTCGGTGGGGTCCTTGGACGCCTTGGCCTTTGCATGGATCGCCTCCCAGGCCGCCGCGTCCGCGTTGGCGGCGACGATGGACAGGACGGTGCTGCGGGCCGCGCCCGAGAGGGTGGCGGGATCCTTCAGCCAGGCGTCGAAGCGGCGGCGCGCCTCGGCCACGGTGGCCGCATCGCCCATCTCGCCGAGCTGGCCCAGCACGGCGCGGCGGGTGACCGCGGCGTTGTCGCTCTCGCCGGGCTTGGCGTCCCAGCCCAGCCGCGCGGCGATGGGCGCCAGTCGGCCGCGGGCAAAGGCGCGATAGGCCGGCTGGCTGGCGCGTCCGCCATATAGCCAGTCGAGGGCGCCGAGCTGGCTGGCCAGCGCGTCCAGCACCACGGGGTCCGCGTCGGCCGGGGCGTTGCGGGCCAGGGCCAGGAAGTCGCTCATGGGCGCGAGGCCGGCCTCGCCGAGGGCCCGGCTGTCGTACAGCAGGCCAAGCTGGTCGGCCGCCGGGAGGCGCGCGAAGGTCGGTGCGAGGCTGGTCCAGAGCGCGGGGGAATAGGCGCTGCGGAAGTAGCCGGTCTGTCCCGCGTTGATGACGGCCGGCGTCGCGGCCGGGACCGTCTTCGGCGTATCGGCGCTGACCACCTCCAGCCAGCGGCCGTTGGCGGCCTCCACCGCCACAGGGGTGCGCCAGGTCTGCGGCGTGCGCTGGCTCGCGTCGACGCCGAAGCGCTCCTGGGTCAGCAAGATCCCGCCGGAAGCCTCCTTGGCCCGGATCAGCGGCACGCCGGGCTGCAGCAGGAAGTCGTGCGCCACGTCGACCACCTTCTTGTCGGGCGCGGCCTGATCCAGGGCGCGCCACAGGTCGTCGCTGACCGCGTTCCGGTAGGCATGGTCGCGGATGTAGTTGCGGACGCCGGCCTTGAAGGCGTCCTCGCCCACATAGGCCTCCAGCATCCGGATCACCGCCTGGCCCTTCTGATAGGTGATGGCGTCGAAGGCGTTGGCGGCGGCGAAGACGTCGGGAATGTCGGCGATCACCGGGTGGGTGCCCGCCCGGCTGTCCAACCGCATGGCGCCCTGCTGGCCGGCCTGGGTCGAGAGCCAGACCTTCCACTCGGGGTGGAAGTGGTCGGTGGCCTTGTTCTCCATCCACGAGGCGAAGCCCTCGTTGAGCCAGAGGTCGTCCCACCACCCCATGGTGACCAGGTTACCGAACCACTGGTGCGCCACCTCGTGGGCCACCACGATGAAGACGTTCTGCCGGTCGGCCTCGGTCGACAGCTTCGGGTCGATCAGCAGAGCGTAGTCGAAGTAGAAGATCGCACCCCAGTTCTCCATGGCCGCGAAGAACTGGCTGTTGCCGGGGCCGGCCACCAGGTCGAGCTTGGGCAGCGGGTAGGGGGTTCCGAACCAGTCCTCGTAGTAGGGCAGCAGCTTCACCGCCGCATCCAGCGCGAACTCGCCCTTGGCCGCGTCGCCCTTGCGGACGATCACGCCGACGTCGGTCTTGCCGACCTGGCGATGGATGCGCTCGAAGTCGCCCAGGGCCATGAAGAGCAGGTAGGAGCTCATCTTCGGGCTGTCGGCGAAGGTGACGGTCTTCATCTTGAGGGCAGAGGCGAAAACGGCCTGCTTTACGGGGGAATGCGACCCCACCGTACCATCGCCGCGCTCGTGATCGCTCGTGACGACGGCGTCGTCATTGCGCTCTGGCATGTTGGAGACGGCCATCTGCTCTTGCGGCGCAACCACCGTGAGCGAGAACACCGCCTTAACCCCCGGCTCGTCCCACATGGGCGCGAAGCGGCGGGCGTCGGAGTTCTCGAACTGGGTGAAGAGCGCGCGGCGCTTGGTCCCGTCCTCGTCCTCGTAGTCGAGGGCGAAGAGGCCCGAGGCCTGCTGGTAGATCTTGCCCGCGTAGTCGATGGAGAGCGTGTACCGGCCGGGCGCCAGCGTCTTCGGAAAGACGAAGGCGGCGGTCTGCTGCTGCTCGTCCAGCACGATCTTCGGGGCCGCGGGCTGGCCGGAGAGGCCGACCTTGCCGAAGGTCAGGTCGGCGGCGTTCAGCACGATCCGGTCGGTGGGCCGAACCACCGTCAGCTCGATCCGGGCCTGGCCGGTGAACGTCAGCTTCGCCGCGTCCGGCGCCACGCGGATGTCGTAGCGATCGGGCCGCACGTCGGTCGGCAGGACGATCCGTGTGGACGCCACCGGCTTCGCCGGCGCGGCGCCGGCGAAGGCAGGGGCGGCCGTCGCCAGGAGGACGGCGGCGACGGCGGCAAGAAATTTCATCGGAGGGGACTCGGGCGGCAAGAATGAAGCGCGCACCATAGGGACGGGCGGCGCCCTTTCCTAGGCGACCCGCCGACCGTTCATCTCATCGCCCGCATCCGTCGGCAGACGCGCGAACCAGAACATCGAGATCATGGTCACCAGCCCCACGATCACGAAGGCCGGCGCCACGGTCTCGACGGTCAGCCGGGTCGCGCCGGCCGTGACCATCAGAAGGTGCAGCAGGCTGGCCGAGAGGCCAATGCCGATGGACTGGACGAGCTGTTGCACCATCGAGGCGGTGGTCGCCGCGCGGCTCATCTCGTCGCTCTCGACGTCGGCATAGGCCAGGCCATTGAGGGCCGTGAACTGCAGCGAGCGGAAGAAGCCGCCGACGCCCAGGACCGCCATGATCGCCCAGTGCGGCCAGTCCGGGCGGAAGAGGGCGTAGGCGACGAAGCTGAGCCCCACGATCACGGCGTTGACCAGCAGCACCGTGCGGAAGCCGAAGCGGCGCAGGATCGGCGGGGCGGTGGTCTTCATCACCAGGGCGCCGACCGCCGAGATGAAGGTCATCAGGCCGGCGGCAAAGGCGCTCATCCCGAACGCCACCTGCAGCAGCATGGCCAGCAGGAATGGGTTGGCGCCCATGGCCACGCGCATGAAGCCGCCGCCGATCACCGAGGCGGTGAAGGTGGGCTTGCGGAAGATGCCGAGCTGGATGACCGCGTGGGGCGTGCGGCCGGCGTGCCAAGCGTAGAGGCCCAGACTGGCGAGGCCGAGCGCAAACAGGCCGGCTACCGCCCACGGGCCCAGGGCTTCGCGGCCCAGGTTCTCGAAGCCGAAAATCAGGGCGGCTAGGCCCAGGCCGGTCAGGACGATGCCCGGGAGGTCTACGGGCGATGGCCCCTGTTCCCGCACCTCGGGCACATGGCGCCAGACCAGGATCAGGCCGATCACTGCGATCGGCAGGTTCATGAAAAAGATCCATCGCCAGTCGGCGAAGGTGACGATGGCGCCGCCGATGACGGGGCCCATCACCGGCCCCAGGAGCGCCGGCATGGTCACCACCGACATGGCGCCCACCAGCTCGCGCTTGGGGGTGGTCCGCAGCAGCACCAGGCGGCCGACCGGCATCAGGGTTGCGCCGGCCGCGCCCTGGAGGAAGCGGAAGAGGATCAGCTGCCAGAGGTCGCCCGCGAAGCCGCAGGCTGCAGAGCCGGCGGCGTAGAGGACGATGGAGCACATGAACACGCGCCGGGCGCCGAAACGGTCGGCCAGCCAGCCCGACAGCGGCAGGAAGATCGCCGCCGACAGCATGTAGACCGTGATCGCCGTGTTGAGCCGCAGGGGCTCGACGTCGAAGGCGCGCGCCATGGCGGGCAGGGCGTTGGTGATGACCGTGGCGTTCAGCGTCTGCATCAGCAAGGCCGAGCCGATGATCGCCGGCACCAGCCAGCCGCGCGTCACGACGGACGCGTCCTTGGGGGCCGAGGCTTCGGGCAGGGCTTCGCCGAGCGGCTCGTCGGTGGGGCTCATGCGTCCACCATGCGGAGCAGGGCGCCGGCGGCCGCCTCGAGCAGGGCGCGATCCTCGGGGGACAGACGGCCGAGGCGGGCGGCCAGCCAGTCGTTGCGCTCGCGCCGGATGATCTCGAGCTTGCGCGTGCCCGCGGGCGTGATCGCGAGGCCGGAGCGGCGGCCGTCCTTGGCGTCGTCGCTGCGGGCGATCAGGCCTTCGGCCTCGAGGCGCTTCACATGGGCGCTCATGGTGGGGCGCGAGATCTTCTCGGCTTCGGCCAGGGCGCTGACCCCGATGCCGGGGTTCTTGGTGATGTGGCCCAGCAAGAGGGCGTCCTGCGCGGACAGCCCTACCTTTTGCGCCTCCAGCCGCAGCCGCCGCGACACCCGCAGCAGGGCGGGCCGCAGGGTTTCAGCGAGGGCGACGATGTCAGGCGGCGTGTCGGGCATGATAGTTAGGTCGCCGAACTATCTAGTTTGCGTGGGCGTTGTGTGCAACCGCCGACTTGACTGGTCTCTCAGCTCTTGTATTTAACGCATCCGTTATTTAACGAGTGAGATAAATGACGCCGTCCGCCGATCCGCTCAGCGCCACCTTCGCCGCCCTGGCCGATCCGACGCGCCGGGCGATCCTGGCTCGGCTCAGCGAGGGTGAGGCGACGGTGCGCGAACTGGCGGCGCCTTTCGACATCAGCCTGCCGGCCGTCTCGCGCCACCTGAAGGTGCTGCAGAACGCCGGCCTGATCTCCCAGGGGCGCGAGGCCCAGTGGCGTCCTTGCCGCCTGGAAACGCGGGCGCTGCGCGAGGCGGACGGCTGGATCGGGGCCTATCGGCGTCTCTGGGACGCCGGGTTCGAGCGGATGGACGCCTACCTGGCGCAGATTCAGAAGGAGGAGCGCGATGGCGAGTAGGGCCCTGGCCGACAATGAACTGCTGATCGAGAGGACCTTCGCCGCCCCGGCCCGCCTGGTGTTCGACATGTGGGCGGACCGCAGCCACTTCATGCGCTGGCTGGGGCCGGTCGGCTTCACCTGCACCGCGGCGGAGCTGGACTTCCGGGAGGGCGGCGACTGGAGCGCCACCATGGTCTCCGACCAGTACGGCGAGTCCCGAATGGCCGGCCGCTACCTCGAGATCGAGCCGGGCCGCCGGATCGTGATGACGTTCCGCTGGGTGCACGATGCGTCGCACCCGGAGACGGTCATCACGCTGATCTTCACCGAGAGGGACGGCAAGACCGTCCAGCTCTTCCATCAGACGCCCTTCCGCGACGTTGCGAGCCGCGACAGCCATATCGGAGGCTGGAGCGAGGCCTTCGATCGCGAGCTGGCCTATGCCGAGGGCGTGACACAGGAGCCTCTGCCATGATCACCCTCTATTCGTACCGCTGGGTCCCAGACTTCGCCCGCGGCCTGGTGCGCGACCTGCGCGTGCGCTGGGCGCTGGAAGAGGTGGGGCTGGACTATCAGGAGTGGCTGATCGGGCTGGGCGATGACCAGAACAGCCCCGCCTACCGGGCCTGCCAGCCCTATGGCCAAGTGCCGGCCTACGAGGAGGGGGGGCTGGTGCTGTTCGAGTCCGGCGCCATCGTCCTGCACATCGGCGAGAAGAGCGAGGCGCTGCTGCCCGCGGAACCGAAAGCCCGGGCCCGGGCGATCTGCTGGCTGTTCTCCGCGCTCAATACCATCGAGCCGCCCATCCAGCGGTTGGCGGAGGTCGACCTCTTTCACGCCGAGGAGGCCTGGGCGCAGGCGATGCGGCCGGAGGCGGAGGTGTGGGTGAAGAAGCGGCTCTCCGAACTGGCCGCCGCGCTGGGCGACAAGCCCTATCTGGAGGGCGAGTTCACCATCGGCGACCTGATGATGGCGACGGTGCTGCAGATCCTGCGGCACACCGACCTGGTGGCGGGCGAGCCGCGGCTGCAGGCCTATCTCGAGCGGTGCGAAGCGCGCCCGGCCTTCCAGCGCGCGCTGCGCGACCAACTCGCCAGCTTCGAGGACCAGGCGGCCTGAGCCGCCTGGTCTCCGGGCCTAGAGGACGCCCAGCATCTCGGCCACGAGGGGGTGGCGAACGATGTCGCGGTCGTGCAGGCGCACCACCGAGATGTTGCCGACCTCTTCCAGCTTGCGGGCCACAGGCCCGAGGCCCGAGAACTCCGGCAGCAGGTCCGACTGATCGGGGTCGCCCGTGACCACCATGGTCGAGTGCCAGCCCAGGCGGGTCAGCAGCATCTTGAGCTGGGTGTAGGTGCAGTTCTGCGCCTCGTCGATTACCACGAAGGCGTTGTTCAGCGTCCGCCCGCGCATGAAGCCCACGGGCGCGATCTCGATGGCGCCTTCGCTCATCAGCGCCCGGACCCGCTTCATGGAGAGCCGGTCGGACAGGGCGTCGTAGAGCGGCCGCAGGTAGGGGGCGAGCTTGTCCTCGGCGTCGCCGGGCAGGAAGCCGATGGACTCCCCGGCCTCGACCGCCGGGCGGGACAGCACGATGCGGCCGACGCGGCCCGCTTCCAGGGCTTCCACGGCCTTGGCGATGGCGAGGTAGGTCTTGCCGGTGCCGGCCGGGCCCAGGGCCAGGACCAGGTTCTTGGCGTCGATGGCGTCGATCAGTTCCTGCTGGCCCGGCGACTTGGCCTTGATGGTCTTCAGATAGGCCTGCTCGCGGTCGTCGTTGTGGTGCTGCAACGGCGACCAGCCCCTGTCGACCGGAAGCCTGCGGATTTTATCGTCCCCCTGGAATTGACCGGCGTCGAACGCGCCTTCGCGCACTTGTCGCTTCAGAGCCCGCTTGCTCATAAGGCCTCCTCAGGGGGCAAGAAAAAAGGGCGTCCCACATGGGAGCGCCCTTCGAATGATTGGAAACGTAGGATGCGGCGGCGTGCAGGCCGGGCGCGAAAGGATCCCGGAGGTCCTTCGCCATCTGCGGGTCCGGGCGAAACGGCCCGATGGAACAACAGACTCAGCGCCATCCACCCCGTCCAGCGCGAGAACACGAAGGCGGAAACCTCCGCGGCGATCTCTCGGGGGCTTTCGCCCCTTCGAATCGCATCACTAGAATGATCCTAACGTCCTTTAGGATCCGTTAAACAGCCCCACGGGCCAAGAAATGAGGTGCGGCATTGAGTGTCTACAACTTGGGCAATGTGACACCTGAGCTACCAAACGATGACGAATACTGGATCGCGCCGACCGCCGCCGTTATGGGCAACGTGATTCTCAAGAAGAACGCCTCGGTCTGGTGGGGCGCCACCCTGCGCGGCGACAACGACCCGATCGTCATCGGCGAAGGCTCGAACGTTCAGGACGGCAGCGTCCTGCACACCGACCACGGATCGCCCCTGACGCTCGGCGCCAACGTCACCGTCGGCCACCTCGTCATGCTCCACGGCTGCACCATCGGCGACGGCAGCCTGGTGGGCATCGGCTCCATCGTCCTGAACGGCGCGAAGATCGGGAAGAACTGCCTGATCGGCGCCAACTGCCTGATCACCGAGGGCAAGGAAATCCCGGACAACTCCCTCGTCATGGGCGCGCCGGGCAAGGTGATCCGAGAGCTCAGCCCCGAGCAGGCCGCCCGCGTGGCCCTGGGCGCCGCGCACTACGTGGAGAACTGGAAGCGCTACAAGCGCGAGCTGTCGCTGGTCTCTTGACGTCCCTAGCGTCGCCCTCCGACGGTCCGCGCAAACGGGAGGACGCCATGGCGTACGAATTCATCAAGGTCGACCGCGAAGGTCCGGTGACGATCTTCACCCTGAACCGGCCCGACGTCATGAACGCCATGCACTCGCCGGCGCACTTCGAGATGCACGAGGCGCTGGACGCCTTCGCGGCCGATCCCGACCAATGGGTGGGCATCGTCACCGGCGCGGGCGACCGCGCGTTCTCGGCCGGCAACGACCTGAAATACCAGGCCGGCGGCGGGGCGCTGAAGAGCCCGCCGTCGGGGTTTGCGGGCCTGACCTCCCGCTTCGACCTGACCAAGCCTTTGATCGCGGCCGTCAACGGCGTGGCCATGGGCGGCGGATTCGAGATCGCCCTGGCCTGCGACATCATCGTGGCCTCGGAGGCCGCCGTCTTCGCCCTGCCGGAGCCGCGGGTGGGCCTGGCCGCCCTGGCCGGGGGGCTGCACCGCCTGCCGCGGGCGATCGGGACCAAGCGGGCCATGGGCATGATCCTGACCGCCCGCCGCGTGTCGGCCGCCGAGGGCAAGGAGCTGGGGTTCGTGCACGAGGTGACCGCGCCGCAGGACCTGATGCGCACCGCCCGGGAACTCGCCAAGTCGATCTGCGAGCTCGGCCCGATGTCGATCCGCGCCTCGAAGCAGGCGGTCTACCAAGGCCTGGACGAGCCCAGCCTGGAGGCGGCGCTGAAGGGCCAGAACAAGTACCCGGCCGTGGCGGCGCTCTACACATCGGAGGACTTCAAGGAGGGCCCGCTGGCGTTCGCCCAGAAGCGCCCGCCGCAGTGGAAGGGGCGGTAGGCGGCTAGACTCAACGGCTGTCTCTTATCGCCCCGCAATATTGCCGCTCCCCGGCAATCCCGTCACATTCCGCGCGGGTAACGGGGGCGTATCATGGTGGATCTGGAGGCGGTGGGCGGCGCGGCGACCGGCGGGCTGATCGCCGGCGCGTTCGAGAAGCCGACCGGCAGGGCCGGGGAGCCTCACAATGCCTGCGCCGACTGCGGCACGGTCACGGTCGGAAAGTTCTGCCACAACTGCGGCAACGCCGCTCACGTCCACCGGACGCTGCTGCACCTGGGCGAGGAGCTGCTGCACGGGGTGATGCACTTCGACAGCCGCACCTGGCGCACCTTGCCGCTGCTGGTGTTCCGCCCCGGCCGGCTGACCCGCGGATGGTGCGAAGGCAAGCGGACCCGCTACGTCTCGCCGCTGGCGGTCTTCCTGTTCACGATCTTCGTCATGTTCATGCTGCTGAGCTATGCGCCTAAGCCGGAGGAGGGGAGCACGGTGGGCCGACAGGCGGTGGCTACCGCCGACCTCGCGCGCAGGAACAGCGAGCTCGCCGAGGCCCGCGCCGCGCTGAAAGAGGCGCCACCGGAGGCTCGCGCCGCAGCCGAGGCGGCCGTGACGCTCGCCCAGGCGAACGTCGACGCGGCAAGGTCCCGGATCGGCAACACCCCCAAGGCCGCCGAAGTCGACGGCTGGCAGGAGGAGCTCAGCAAGGACGCGGCCTCCGGCCAGCTGGGTTTTTCCACCGGCAGCAAGAAGCTGGACGAGAAGCTGCAGCACAAGTTCGAGAACCCCGAGCTGGCGCTCTACAAGCTGCAGCAGACCTTCTACAAATTCTCGTTCCTGCTGATCCCGATCTCGATCCCGTTCGTGGCCCTGCTGTTCCTGTGGAAGCGGGGTTTCACGCTCTACGACCACGGGGTCTTCGTTCTCTATTCGCTGACCTTCATGTCGCTGCTGATCATGCTGGTGGCGATCGCCGGCCGCATCGGCGGCCTGACGGCGGCAATCGCCTATGGCGTGACCCCGTTCATCATCCCGGCGCACATGTTCTACCAGCTGAAGGGCGCCTACGGCCTCAGCGGCTTCTCCGCCCTCTGGCGCACCACCTTCCTGCTGATCTTCTGCTCGATCGCGCTGTCGTTCTTCCTCCTGGCCATCCTCTGGCTCAACATGGCCTGAAGTCGCGGCAATGGTGACGCCTGCGTCATCTTTTTGCGCGGGCCACCTTGTGTCCCCCCGCGGCCTTTGCCACGGTGCCGCCAACTAAACACGGTTCAGGGGGAGGGCGGCTGTTGGACCGCTACGATTACATCATCATCGGCGCCGGCTCGGCCGGCTGCGTGCTGGCCAACCGCCTGACCGAGGACGGGACCAAAACGGTCCTGCTGCTGGAGGCCGGCGGCAAGGACGGCTCGCTGATGGTCAAGATGCCGGCCGGGGTCGGCACGCTGATCCAGAAGCAGGGCGCCTACAACTGGGGCTTCTGGACCGAGGCCGAGCCGAACCTGAACGACCGCAAGCTGTGGTGGCCCCGCGGCAAGGGCTGGGGCGGCTCCTCGTCGATCAACGGCATGATCTACATCCGCGGCCACGCCCGCGACTACGATCAGTGGCGCCAGATGGGCCTCGGCGGCTGGGGCTATGCGGACGTGCTGCCGTACTTCAAGCGCTCCGAAAGCCTCGAGGGCGGCGGCGATCCCTGGCACGGCGGCGACGGGCCGCTGAAGGTCTCCAAGGCCTCGTCCCCCAACCCGATCTACAAGGCGACCATCGAGGCCGGCGGCCAGGCCGGCTATCCGCTGACCAGCGACTTCAACGGCTTCCAGCAGGAAGGCTGGGGCCCCTACCAGCTCACCATCCATGACGGCGAACGGTGGAGCGCCGCGCGCGGCTACCTGCACCCGGCGCTGGGGCGGCCCAATCTCACCGCGCTCACCGGCGCCCGCACCACGAAGATCGTCATCGAGAACGGCCGCGCCACGGGCGTGGAGATCCAGGAGGCCAAGGGCGGCCGCCGCGTGATCCATGCCAACGCCGAGGTGATCTTGTCGGCTGGCGCGGTCCAGTCGCCGCACATCCTCCAGCTTTCGGGCATCGGCGATCCGGACGAGCTGACCAAGCACGGCATCCCGGTGGTGCATGAGCTGAAGGGCGTCGGCGCCAACCTGCAGGACCACCTGGACGTCTGCCTGTCGTGGGAGTGCCCCCAGCCGATCACCCTCTATTCCCTGCGCAAGGGCCTGATCAAAACCCTGAGCGTCGGCCTCTCCTACATGCTGTTCAAGAAGGGGGTCGGTCGCTCGCAGTTCCTCGAGTCCGGGGCCTTCCTGCGTTCGCGGCCCGACCTAGACCGGCCGGACCTGCAGATCCACACCGTGCTCGCCATCATGCAGGACCACGGCAAGGTGCAGGTGGCCAAGGACGGCTTCACCTTCCACGTTTGTCAGTTGAGACCCGAGAGCCGCGGCCGCGTCGGCCTGAAGTCCGCCGACCCGATGGACGACCCGGCCATCTTCGCCAACTACCTCGCCACCGAAGAAGACCGCCGCGCGCTGCGCGAGGGTGTGAAGATGATGCGCGAGGTGGCCAAGCAGCCGGCGCTGAAGCCCTACATCTGCGCCGAATACGCCCCCGGCCCAGCGGTCCAGACGGACGCCGAGATCGACGCCTGGATCCGCAAGAGCGCCGAGACCATCTACCACCCGGTCGGCACCTGCCGCATGGGCGCGCCCGGCGACGCCATGGCCGTGGTCGACGGCGACTGCCGCGTGCAGGGGCTGCAGGGGCTTCGCGTGGTCGACGCCTCGGTCATGCCGACCCTGGTGGGCGGCAACACCAACGCCCCCACCATCATGATCGCCGAAAAGATCTCCGACGCCATCCGCGGCAAGGCCTTCCTGCCGCCGGACGACGCGCCGGTCTACGGAGACAACCAGCGGGCGGCATAGGGGGCAACGGCGCCTAAAAGGCGCGCCGCACGCCCAGCGTGATCTGTCGATAGTCGTAGGTGGCGCCTGCGCCGACCGGCGTATTGCTGTAGGCGACGGCCCCCTCCACGCTCCATCCCGCCTTGGCGGGGGGGCTCGAGACCTGAGCGCTGAGCGAACGCGCCGGACGCCACTTTCCAGCGGTCTGACGCTGGGCGCCCAGTCCGGCGGCCACCACGTAGCGCCATCCGCCTGTGCGACGGCGGAGCTGCAGTGTCGGGGTGACCTGCACGAAGTTGCGCGGCGAGAAATAGTCGAATTCGCCAGGGTGCGAACTGTGGAAGTAGCGAGCGCGAAGCTGCGCGGTGAGCCCCCACTCGGGACGAAGCGATCGCACGTAGTTCAGGCGTAAGTGGGTTCGGAGGTTTCTTCCGGTGAACTCCTGCGCTGCCACAACGACGCTAGCGCTGTCGCGCGCGCCCAGCGGAACATCGAACGCTCCGCCGACGAAGGTGTAGTAGACGCCGCGTTCGAGGCCCTGAGGTGTCTCGATGATCTCCCGCTCTAGGAAATACTCTTGGCGGAAGCGGCCCTCGTTGTGGACGGTAAGGGCGCCCAGAGGCTCCGCGCCGTCCGTGCCGACCTGCCCGTTCCAGGTCCAGCCGGCAGCAGCCTCGCCGAACCGATAGTAGATTCGCCAGTCCGTCTGCGCATCCTCGCCCAGAGGCTTGAAGGTCGCCTTCTCGAGTCGCAAGCCCGAGAGATCATCTGGGCCGAAGTTCCGCCAGTCGACACTCACGCCGAGCTTGCGAACTTCCGTGTCCTCGGCGTCCGACGACGCGAAGACATCGACGCCCATGGACGGGGACGGCGACGGTCCTTCGGCCGCCGCCTGGGCACACAACACAAGGCTGGCAGCCAGGCCGAGGGCTGGACGGATCATTTGGTGCCCCATGTCTTGCGGAGCCCCATGACCTCCGACGCATAGCCGAGGACCGACACCGGTTGGACGAGAAGATTGTAGGCGAAGGCGTAGAACAGGAACCCACCGACGTTGCGCCGGACGACCAGGTGCTCATGCGCGAAGGTCCGCCGCTGGATGCGAAAGATGAATAGGTTCCAGGCTGCGGCGAGCGGCAGGATGGCCAGGGTTGCCGGTCCGACAATGTAGAATTGTCCGAAGACGGCGAGGATGAGACCTGGGATGAACACGAAGGTGTAGACCACGTCCATCGGCGGGAAGCACAGGTTCCACCATATGAACACGGTGCGCAGATGCCGCCGGAACAACAGCTCCTTGTGAGCCTTGAACGCCTCCATCAAGCCGCGCGACCACCGCTGTCGCTGCCGCGCGAACTGTCGGAGGCTTGTCGGAGCGTTGGTGAAGCAGAGCGCGTCCTCCGCGTAGCCGATCCGACCTTCACGCTTGAGGATGCCCCACGAGACGACGATGTCCTCGCCGACGCACGGCGGCCATCCTCCGGCAGCCTCCAGGGCCGCGCGGCGATAGATCGAGAAGGCGCCTTGCGCCACGAGCGTGCCATGAAACATGCTCTGCATGCGTTTCACGGCCGCGATGCCGTGGAAGTAGTCCCACTCCTGCGACCTGGTAAGCAGGTTGATCCGCGAGTTGCGGACCATGACGGCGCCGGCTACCGCCTGCGTCTCGGGCGGATCGGACATCAGACGTTCGACAAGGTGTCGCAGACCGTCGGCGTGGATCCAGGAATCGCCATCGACGGTGACGATCAGATCGTGCTTCGCCAATGCCAGTCCGCGGTTGAGCACAGCCGCTTTGCCGGCGTTCTGCGGGTAGCGCACCAACCGGGCAGTACACCGGCCGGGGAAGGCGAGGGTGACGATGGCTTCGCCGACGATCTGCGCCGTAGCGTCCGTCGAGCCGTCGTCCAGCACCAGGATCTCAGTTTCGCCAGGGTAGTCCTGTAGCCTTAGGCTCTTGAGCGTATCGGCGATCGCCCCGGCCTCGTTGAACGCGGCGACCAGAATGCTCACCGGGGGATACTGGGCAGGTTTGATCCGCTCCGGCCGACGGTCGAAGGCCAATGTGGCGAACAGAAACGCATTCATGAAGCCGGGGACGTAGGCGATGAAGGCGATCGAGATGACCGCAAAGGCCGGTGCGGTGGCGGCCGACAGGTCGCGAAGCCAAGGGACCGACAGCCACACGCTTATGCCCGTCCAGCTCACGGCGATCGAAAGCGCGGCGGTGAACTTGATCGGAATCGTGTGGACGCGCCTTGTCCGCTGCGGCGCGTCCCGGCGTACCGCCGCCTGACGGTCCGTTGGTGGTTCCGAGGCAAGGAGCATCGACGCGGCGCCCGGAGTGGGCGGTGCGGCGGTTTCGGTCTTACTCATGTATTAACCAAATAAACTGGGCCCCGGCGAGCGGGGCGGGCGAGCTCTCACGGCCTCACACAACTGACATTGATGACTATCAAATCTGTGAGTCGTCGCACTGTCCGGACCCAAAATGAGTAACGAGGTCCAAAGATCAAAAAACCCCTAGTTGTGACTGGCATCTCTACGCGGGAATTCGCGCAATGCGTAGGCTCGAGGCAAGGCACACTCTCACTCCTGTTGGCATCGACCGTTGCTGCGGGGAACCGGCCTGGGAACGGCCCGTTCGCCAAGCGAGGAGCTAAGCGATGTCGGTGAAAGACGATCTGTTCCAAGTCGAGCAGGGGTTCTGGCTTGCCGGCAAGGACCACTTCCGGCAGCACGTGGACGAGTCCTGCCTGCTGGCCTTTCCGCAGGCGGGCGAGATGCACGGAATCTTCTCCAACCAGCAGGTGGCCGAAACCGTCACCTCGCCGACGCGCTGGCGTGACCTGACCATGAGCAACCGGCTGCTGCTCGAGGTGACCGACGATGTGGCGGTCATCAGCTACCGGGCGGACGTCACCCGCGCGGACGGCGAACCCTATTCAGCCCTGATCAGCTCGGGCTACGTCCGGCGCGACGGCGGCTGGAAGCTGGCTTTTCACCAGCACTCGCCGGTCTAGCGGCG